>Ga0066488_100156_pt1 | contig 31788 bp, 26 predicted proteins | sample LakWasM130_HOW14_2_FD_59589 | JGI IMG/M metagenome (GOLD analysis project Ga0066488, IMG submission 59589) | Freshwater sediment methanotrophic microbial communities from Lake Washington under simulated oxygen tension - Sediment Metagenome 130_HOW14 | ecosystem: Environmental > Aquatic >...
GAGTTCTTCGGCAACCCCGATGCGCGCTCGCCGCGCGCCAAGGATTTCCTCTCCAAGATCCTGAACCATTGATTGATTGAATGCCTGAATGAAGCTGCGCCGCCCGTCCTGGCAAGGCCTGACCCTGGCCTTGCTCGCGTTGGCCGCAGTGCTGGGCGCGGGCTGGCTGTCCTTCGACGCCAGCGAGCGCCAGGGGACCGAGGCGCTCAGGCGCGAGGCGAATCACCAGCTGGAGTTGTTCGCGGCCGCGGTCGAGGGCGTGATCCAGCGCCACGAGGCCGCGCCCGCCACCGTCCAGCTGAGCCCCGAGGTGCTGGCCCTGCTGCGCGAGCCGCAGTCGGCGGCGCGCCAGGCCGCCGCCGATCTCTATGTGCGCCGCCTCAATGCGCACCTGGGCAGCCTCAGCGTGTTCGTGCTCAACGAGCGCGGCCTGGTGCTGGCCAGCAGCGATGCCGGCATGCAGGGCGAGGATCTCTCCTTCCGCCCCTTCTTCCTGGAAGCCCTGTCGGGCCGCGTGGGCCGGCATTTCGCCATCGATGCGCGCGACGGCCGCCCCGGCTACTTTGTCTCGCACCCCATCCACGACGGCGCGCGCGTGGCCGGCGTGGCCGCCATCAAGATCAGCCTGGAGCCCATCAACGCGGCCTGGGACACGCTGGGCTCGCCGGCCCTGCTGGCGGATTCCAACCAGGTGGTGATCCTCTCCTCGGAGCCCGCCTGGCGCTACACCCGCCTGGCCGAGCCCAGCCTGGAGCAGCGCATCGACCTGCAGCTCGCGCGCCTGTATGCGGGCCAGAGCCTGCCGCGCTTCCCCTTGCGCGTGGACCTGCGCATCGACGAGGACAGCCAGGTGCTGGAGGGCGTGCTGCCGCATGGCCTGCGCCAGGGCGATGGTGCCGCGCCGGCCGCCGCCGGCCGGCCCATGCTGGTGCTGGGGCGCACCCTCAACGGCATGGACTGGCGCCTGCTGATGTTCAGCGATCTCGCGCCCGTGCGCCAGGATGCTCTCGGCATGGGCCTGCTGGGCGGCCTGGGGGTGGGCATCGTGCTGCTGCTGGGCCTGATCGTGCAGCAGCGCCGCCGCCTGCAGCGCCAGCAGGCCTTGGCGGAGGCGAACCGGCGCCTGCAGCGCGAGGTGGCCGAACGCCAGCAGGCCGAGGCCACCCTGCGCCAGGCCCAGGACGAGCTGGTGCACGCCGGCAAGATGGCGGCGCTGGGCCAGCTCGCCACCGGCATCACCCATGAACTGGCCCAACCGCTGGGGGCGATCCGCACCCTGGCCGGCAATGCGCTGGAATTCATGCGGCGCGACGACCTCGCCTCGGTGCAGGGCAATCTGCAGATCCTCACCCGGCTGGCCGACCAGATGGGCCAGATCATCCAGCCGCTCAAGGGCTTTGCGCGCAAGAGCCGCGCGCAGCCGGTGCGCTGCGATGTCGGCCAGGCCCTCAGCAATGCGCTGTTCCTCTACGACCAGCGGCTGCGCCAGGAGCAGGTGACGCTGCAGCGCGAGCTCGAGCCCGGCCAGCTGCAGGCCTGGTTCGATGCCAACCGCCTCGAGCAGGTGCTGGTCAACCTGATCGGCAATGCGCTCGACGCGATGCAGGGCCGCGAGGGTCGCCGCCTCTGGCTGGACGCCGGCCGCAGCACCGAGGGCGTGTGGATCGCGGTGCGTGACAATGGGCCCGGCCTCGACGAGGCCACGCTGGGCCGCCTGTTCGAGCCCTTCTTCACCACCAAGGCGGCGGGCGTGGGCCTGGGCCTGGGGCTGGCGATCTCGCGCGACATCGCCCGCGAGGGCGGTGGCGAGCTGGAGGCCCTGAACCACCCCGATGGCGGCGCCATCTTCCGCTTGACACTTCCACATGAGCCTCGAACTCTCTGTCCTGCTGATTGAAGACGATCTGCATATGCAGCTGGGCTGCGTGCAGGCGTTGCAGCTGGCCGGCCTGCGCGTGCAGGCGCTGGGCTCGGTGGAGGCCGCGCGGCCCCTGCTCGCCGCCGGCTTTGCCGGCGTGGTGGTGACCGATATGCGCCTGCCCGGCGCCGACGGCCTCACGCTGGTGCGGCATTGCCGCGAGCTGGATGCCGACCTGCCCGTCATCATGATCACCGGCCATGGCGACGTCAGCCTGGCGGTGGAGGCGATGCGCAGCGGCGCCTACGACTTCATCCCCAAGCCCTTCTCACCCGAGCATCTGGTGGAGGTGGTGCGGCGCGCCATGGAGAAACGCCGCCTGACGCTGGAAGTGCTCAGCCTGCGCCAGGCGCTGGCGCTGCGCGAGGGCGTGGCCGGCAAGCTGGTGGGGCGCTCGCCGCAGATCGAGGCGGTGCGCCAGCTGGTCTCGCGCGTGGCCCCGTCGGCGGTGGACGTGCTGATACGCGGCGAGACCGGCAGCGGCAAGGAGCTGGTGGCCCAGGCCCTGCACGAGCTCTCGAGCCGGCGCCAGGCGCCCCTGGTGGCGCTGAACTGCGGCGGCCTGCCCGAGAGCCTGCTCGACAGCGAGCTGTTCGGCCATGAGCCCGGCGCCTTCACCGGCGCGCAGAAGCGCCGCATCGGCAAGATCGAGCATGCCAACGGCGGCACGCTCTTCCTCGACGAGGTCGAGAGCATGCCGATGGCGGTGCAGATCAAGCTCCTGCGCGTGCTGCAGGAGCGCCAGATCGAGCGCCTGGGCTCCAACCAGCGCATCCCGGTGGACTGCCGCGTGGTGGCGGCCAGCAAGGACGATCTGCTGCAGCGCGCCCAGCAGGGCAGCTTCCGCAGCGACCTCTATTACCGCCTCAAGGTGGTGAGCATCGACCTGCCGCCGCTGCGCGAGCGGCGCGAGGACATCCCGCTGCTGCTGGAGCATTTCATGCTGCTTGCGGCGAGCCGCTACGGCCTGGCCGTGCCCAGCGTCAGCGCCGCCCAGCTGCACCGCCTGATGGCCCACCCCTGGCCCGGCAATGTGCGCGAGCTGCGCAATGTGGCCGATTGCCTGGTGCTGGGCGTGCGCAGCGATGTGCTGGGCGCTGTGCTGGACGATGCGGCCGCGCCCGAGACGCCCGCCGGCGCGCTCTCGCTGGCCGAAACGGTGGAGGACTTCGAGCGCAGCCTGATACGCGAGGAGCTGCGCCGCCAGGGCGGCAATATCGCGCGCAGCGCCCAGGCCCTGCGCACGCCCAAGACCACGCTCAGCGACAAGATCCGCAAGTACGGGCTGCTGGACGCCGACGCTGGGGATCAGCCGCGAGATCCGCCGCGTACATAGCTCTCGAAGTCTGCCGCCGGCAGCGGCCGGCTGAAGTGGTAGCCCTGCACCTCGGTGCAGCCGCGTTCGCGCAGATAGGCCAGCTGGCCGACCGTCTCCACGCCCTCGGCAATCGTCTGCAGACCCAGGCTGCCGGCCATGCTGATGATGGCGCTGACGATGGCGCGGTCTTCCGGATCGTCGGTGAGGTCGCGCACAAAGCTCTGGTCGATCTTGAGCTTGTAGACGCGGAACTTCTTCAGATAGCTGAGCGAGGAATAGCCGGTGCCGAAATCGTCGATGGACAGGCGGATGCCGCGCGCGTGCAGATCGTTCATCACCGCGATCGCGCCCAGCGGGTCCACCATCGCCACGCCCTCGGTGAGCTCCAGCTCCAGCAGCCGCGCGGGCACGCCGGCCTCGTCCAGGATGCGGCTTACCAGCGCCGGCAGGTCGGCATGGCGGAACTGCACCGAGGAGAGGTTCACCGCCATGGTCAGCTCGCCCAGGCCCGCGTCCATCCAGCGGCGCAGCTGCTGCACCGCGCTGCGCAGCACCCATTCACCGATCGGCAGGATCAGGCCGCAGCTCTCGGCCACCGGGATGAACTCGGTCGGCGAGATCGCGCCCAGCTCGGGATGGCACCAGCGCAGCAAGGCCTCTGCGCCGATCACGCGGCCGCTCAGCAGCTCCACCTGGGGCTGATAGTGCAGCGCCAGCTGCTCGCGCTCGAGCGCGCGGCGCAGCGCGTTTTCCAGCGTCAGCGCGCGCACCGACTGGGCCTGCATCTCGCCGGTGAAGAAGCGCAGCGCGTTGCGGCCATCGCGCTTGGCGCGGTACATGGCGGTGTCCGCGCATTTGCACAAGGTGTCGAAATCCTCGCCGTCGCCGGGGAACAGCGCGATGCCGATCGAGGGCGTCACCGCCAGCTCGTTCTGCTCGATCTGGAAGGGCAGGGCCGCCAGCTCCATCACCTTCACCGCGACATGGGTGGCGCCCTGCATGTCGGTGCCGGGCAGCACCAGGATGAACTCGTCGCCGCCCAGGCGCGAGACCGTGTCCTGCTCGCGCACGGCGCCCTTGAGCCGCGCCGCCAGCTGGCGCAGCAGCTCATCGCCGATGCGGTGGCCCAGCGAGTCGTTGACCTTCTTGAAATGGTCGAGGTCTAGGAACAGCACCGCCAGCGTCTCGCCATGGCGGCGCGCGATCTCGATCGCCTGGCCGGCGCGGTCGTTCAGCAGCACGCGGTTGGGCAGGCCGGTGAGGGCATCGAAATGCGCCAGGCGCTGGATATGCGCCTCGGCCGCCTGCTGCTCATGGATCTTCTGCTCCAGCGCCTGCACCGTCTGGCTGAGCTGGCGCGTGCGCTTGTCCACCAGATGCTCCAGCTCGCCCTTGGCGCGCACCAGCGCGGCCTCGGCCAGCTTGCGCGCCGAGATGTCCATGGTGATCCAGATCGAGCCCTGCGACAGGTCGCCGGCGTCGATCGCCTTGCTGCGCACCTCGCACAGCAGCGGCGAACCGTCCTTCTTGCGCAGCTCCATCTCGCCCTGGAAGGCACGGCCCTGGCTGAAGGGCTCGTAGCAGCGCTGGCCGGCCTCTTCCCAGGCGGCATCGCTGAGATACCACTGGCGCGAGGAGCTGCCGTCCAGCTCGCCCGGCGCGTAGCCGAACAGCTCCTCGAAGGCGCGGTTGCAGCGCGTCACGCGGCGCTCGCGCAGGAACACGATGCCCACCATGGCATGGTCGAAGATCAGCTGCTGCTCGGCGGTGATGGCCTGCAGCGCGGCCTCGGCGCGCTTTTGCTCGTCGATGTCGTCGACGATCCAGATCGAGCCCTCGGCGGGATCGTCCGGGTTGATCAGGCGGCCGGTCAGGCTGCACCAGAACAGCGGACCCGAGACGCGCTTCATCAGGCGCTCGGTCTTGAAGCGCTGGCCGGTGGCCATCACCGGATAGGCCTCGGCGCCGAGCTGCCGGTAGTCGGACTCGTCCGGGTAGATGGACTTGACGCTGGTGCCGGCGATCGCCTGCGGGCTGTCGAAGCCGAAGATCTCGGCGTAGCGCTGGTTGCACTGCAGGATGGTGCGCTGCTTCACGAACACGATGCCGACGCCGGCGTTCTCCAGCAGCAGCTCGCGCTCGCGCAAGGCCTGCACCAGCTGCGCATTGACATCGCTGGCGATGGGCGGGGAGCCGGGATCCTGGACGGGCATGGGGGCAGGGCTGGCGCCGGGGGCGCGTTTGGCGACGGGGCGATTCTGCGGCAAAGGCCGCGCGCCCCATCCCCGTGAAAGCCCCCGCAGGGCCGCCCTCAGCCGACTACCGCACGGGAATGCAGATCTCGCACTCGAACACGCCGGTGGCGGGGTCGTGGCGTGCGCCCGGCGGGTAATGCTCGAAGCAGGGGCGGCCGTCGATCTGCAGGCCGCTGGCGGGCAGCCAGTCGCGCAGCAGCTCGGTCCAGGCGCGGCTGATGTCGCTGCCGCGGCCCTCGAAGCGCGCCACCGCATAGCGGCCGCCGGGCAGCTCGGCCAGGCTCACCGCCGCGGCGGCCTTGAAGTCGGCGGGCACCGCGACGCAGGCGTCGTAGCGGCATTTGTCGGGCCTGGCCACGCTGGGGTCGTCGTGGCCGATGCCGAAGCAGGCCGCCTGCTCCAGCCCCTGGGCGGCGCGCCAGGGCAGAAAGGTCTCGCTCCAGAAGCGGGCGACGTCAGGCCCGTAGGGGCCGATATGGCGCATATAGGCGACGCGGGTCGCGGGCAGTTGCTGGATGCTGACTTGCATCGGACGGTCCTCCTGTGGATGGGAGCGCCCATGCTCGGGCCAGGCCGCGTCCGGCGCCTGATCGGGCTTGCGCTCCGCCTGACCGGGATTGCGGGATCGCGCCTGCAACTCCGCGGCCCAGCGCTGCGGCGTGGCGCGCCGCCAGGCGCTCGGGCTCTGGCCGAAATGCAGCTTGAAGGCACGCGCCAGCGCCTCGCCCGAGCCGAAGCCCACCTCCAGCGCCACCGTCAGCACCGGTGTCCGGCGCTTGCTCGCCAGCATCAGCGCGGCCACCTCGAGGCGCCGGCGGCGCAGGTAGTCGCCCAGCGTCTCGCCCATCCAGGCGGCGAACAGGCGGTGGAAGTGATAGGGCGAGAAATGCGCCACCGCCGCCAGCGCGGCCAGATCCAGGGGCTGGTCGAGGTGGCGGTCGATATGGTCCAGCACGCGGTTCATGCGCTGGGCATGGGCTTGCGCAGGCGGGCTGGCTGACGGGGTGGGCGGCATCGCGCGGCAGTGTAGGCGAGGCTTGCTGCAAGGCGGCACCGCGCCCCACAATGGCTCGACCTCCACCGCCTCGGACTCATCATCATGCAACGTCGCTCTCTGCTGCTTGCCCCAGCGTTTCTTTCATGGCCTGTCGCGCAGGCACAAGCGACCCGGCAGGACTGGTTCATCTTCTTCGAGACCGGCAAGCCCACGCCGCCCGACAAGGCCGCGGTGGAGGCGATGCAGCGCGGCCATATCGAGAACTTCAAGCGCCTGTTCGCCGAGGGCAAGCTGTTCGCCGCCGGCCCGCTGCGCGACCCGGCGCGCGTCAAGCGCGGCATCGTGGTGGTGAAGGCAGCCTCGCTGGACGAGCTGCTGAGCTACTTCCAGCCCGATGAATACGTGCGCGAGGGCTATATGACGGTGAATGCCCAGCCGGTCACGATCAACCGGGCCTTGCACCACGAGGGCATCGATCCGAACGGCATCGAGGAGGTGCGCATCGTGCTGCTGGGCCGGGAGGCCGCGGCCCCCGCCCAGGGCGAGGCCGAGGCGCGGCGCGCGCATCTGCAGGGGCTGCTGGACGGCGGCCGCATCGGCGCCTGGTACAGCCCGCAGCAGGGGCCGGTGGGCGAAATCCTGTTCGCGCGCAGCACCGACAGCGCGGCGCTGGAGGCCGCCCTGGCCGGCTATCCCGGCGTGGCCGAGCAGCGCGTCAGCCTGGCGGTGTGGGGGCAGTGGCTGGGCAAGGGCGTGCTGCGTTGAGGCGCAGCCGCCCGCGCGCTCAGATGCGCTTGGCCAGGGCCTCGGCGCGGCCGGTGTAGCTGCCCGGGGTCATTGCTAGCAGGCGTGCCTTCTCGGCCTCGGGCAGTTCCAGCGTGGCGATGAATGCGCGGATCGACTCGGCCGTGATGGCCTTGCCGCGCGTCAGTTCCTTCAGGCGCTCGTAGGGGTTGGGCAGGGCGTAGCGACGCATCACGGTCTGGATCGGCTCGGCCAGCACTTCCCAGGCGCTGTCGAGGTCGTCGGCCAGCGCGGCCTCGTTGATCTCGAGCTTGTCCAGACCCTTCAGCAGCGAGTCGTAGCCCAGCACCGCATAGCCCAGCGCCACGCCCATATTGCGCAGCACCGTGGAGTCGGTGAGGTCGCGCTGCCAGCGGCTGATCGGCAGCTTCTGGCTCAGGTGCGTCAGCACCGCGTTGGCGAGGCCGAAATTGCCCTCGGCGTTCTCGAAGTCGATGGGGTTGACCTTGTGCGGCATGGTCGAGCTGCCGATCTCGCCGGCCTTGGTGCGCTGCTTGAAATAGCCCAGCGAGACATAGCCCCAGACATCGCGCGACCAGTCGATCAGGATGGTGTTGGTGCGCGTCACCGCGTCGAACAGCTCGGCCATGTAGTCGTGCGGCTCGATCTGGATGGTGTAGGGGTTGAAGGTCAGGCCCAGCGGGCCTTCGATGACGCGCTGGCTGAAGGCCTCCCAGTCATGCTCGGGCCAGGCGCTCAGGTGGGCGTTGTAGTTGCCCACCGCGCCGTTCATCTTGGCCAGCAGCTTGACGTCGGCGATGCGCGCACGCGCCGCCCGCAGGCGCGCCACCACATTGGCGATCTCCTTGCCCACCGTGGTGGGGCTGGCGGTCTGGCCATGGGTGCGGCTCAGCATGGGCGTGGCGGCCAGGGTGTGGGCCATGGCGGCGAGCTTGTCGATGATGCGGTCCACCGTGGGCAGCAGCACCTCGGCGCGCGCGGCCTTCAGCATCAGGCCGTGGCTGGTGTTGTTGATGTCCTCGCTGGTGCAGGCGAAGTGCACGAACTCGCCGGCCGCCTTCAGCTCCGCATTCGCGTCGAAGCGCGACTTGATCCAGTACTCCACCGCCTTGACATCGTGGTTGGTGGTCTTCTCGATGTCCTTGATGGCCTGGGCATCGGCCTCGGAGAAGCGTGCCACCAGGCCGCGCAGCAGGCCGCGCGCGGCCTCCGAGAGCGGCTTGAATTCGTCGAAGCCGGCGTCCGACAGGGCGATGAACCATTCCACCTCGACCTGCACGCGGCGGTGCATCAGGCCAAACTCCGACAGCAGCGGGCGCAGGGCGGCCACGCGCGAGGCGTAGCGGCCGTCCAGGGGCGAGAGGGCGGAGAGTGCGGAAAGGTTCATGGCAGGGGACGGCGGCTGGCCGCGGCTGGTGGATCGATCGGGAAAAACCCGGGGATTTTAGGGCTAGCGCACAAAGTCGGGCCTTACCCCAATGACAGTGCCGCGGCACAACTGCTTAATTCGCAGCTTTTCGCACCAGAGAAGTTCGAACGGATCATGGCTTTGGATGGCTCGCTGCGCCTGATGCGCGTGCATGAGATGGACAGGTTGGCCTGGGCGCCGCTGCTGGCCGCCAGCAAGGCCGAGGGCCAGCAGATGCTGGGCCGGCTGCTGGACGACTGGCGCAGCGGCGCGAACCGCTTCGATCGCCCCGGCGAATCGCTGTGGGGCTTGCAGAATGCCCAGGGCCAGTGGGTGGCGGTGGGCGGCCTGAACCTGGAGCCGGCACCGGGCCGGCGCGGCGCGGCGCGCATGCGGCGCTTTTATGTGCATCCCGATTACCGCGGGCTGGGCTGCGCACGGCGGCTGTTCGCGGCCGTGCTGGCGGCCGCGCAGGGCCAGTTCGAGCGCCTGCATGTCAACACGCAGAGCGCCGGCTCGGCCGCCTTCTGGGCGCGCTGCGGCTTTGCGCCGGTGGCCGAGAGCCCGGCCTATACGCATGTGAGATTGCTGCCCGGCCACTTGGCTTGAAGTCGGCGGGGGCGCGTGGAACACTGGTGGCGTCGTTGGATGCCACGCTGCCAGGAGAGCCGCCATGTCCCGCCTCGGAATGCTTGCCCTATGCCTGTGCTGCAGCTGGGCCGCGAACGCCGCCGCGCAGGCGCTCAGCTACACCGTGGGCGTGCAGGACTATGAGAACTACCTGCCCTATTCCGAGTACAAGCAGGGCGAGTACCGCGGCCTGGGCCGCGATGTGCTGGATGCCTTCGCCAAGTCCCAGGGCTACGAGTTCGTCTATCAGGTACTGCCCTTGAAGCGCCGCGATGCCATGTTTGTGCGCGGCGAGCTGGACCTGTCCTTCCCCGACAACCCGAACTGGGTGACGGTGCTGAAGCAGGGGCGCCATATCAGCTACGCGCCGGTGCTGGAGTTCACCGACGGGGTGCTGGTGCGCCAGAGCGACAAGGGCAAGCCGCTGGCGCGCATCAGGACCCTGGGCATCCCCTTGGGCTTCACGCCCTATCCCTATCAGCAGCTGGTGAACTCGGGCGCGATGCGGCTGGAGGAATCGGCCCGCTACGACAAGCTGTATGAGAAGCTCGCGCGTGGCCATGTCGATGCCGCCTACATGAACACGCGCGTGGCCGAACATTACTGGCGCGACGTGGCGCGCGACGCGCGCGCGCCGGCGGTCTACGACCCCGACCTGCCGCATGCCAGCGACTTCCACTACCTGGCCTCGTTCAAGCACCCCGAGGTGATCGCACGGTTCCGCGACTTCATGAAGAACAACAAGGCCCTGGTCGACGAGCTCAAGCGCCGCTACGGCTTTCAGTAGCGCGCAGCTGCTCCCAATCGGGCCGCAGCATGCCGTACACCGCGCCGTCCTGGTAGGCGCCGCGGATGAAGATCACGCCGCGCAGCAGGCCCTCGTAGCGCAGCCCGGCCTTTTCGGCGATGCGGCGCGAGCCCAGGTTGCCGGGCGCGGTGTTGCAGCAGAGGCGGTGCAGGTTCTCGAAGTTCAGGAACAGGTAGTCGACCAGGGCGCGCGCGGCGGCCGTGCCATAGCCCTGGCCGCGCAGCGCCGGGTCGTGGATGGCCCAGCCGATCTCGCGCGCGGTCGAATAGCGATGCGCGTTGAAATGCGAGACGCTGCCGATCACCGCGCCGCCTTCGTCGCACACCAGCAGACGCTCGGCGGCATCGCTGGAAAAGCCGTCCTCGGCAAAGCGCTTGCGGATCGACTGCTCGCCGTTCATGCGGGCGGACTCGAACTCGCCGCGCCACTCGGTGTGGGCGGCTTGCTGGATCAGCAGGGCCAGATCGGATTCGCGCACGTGGCGCAGGCTGACGCGTTTCATGGCGGGTTCTCCTCTGCCCGCACCATAGCAGCTGGCGCGGCGCCGCTCAGCGCTGGCGGCCCGGCGCCAAGGCCCAGCGCAGGCCGCGCGTGTAGGCGCTGGGCGCCACGCTGAGGTGGTCTTCGTCCGCGATCACTTGCGATTGGACCCGCAGGCCTGGCGGGCGTGCCGCTTTCAGCAGCGTTTCGAAACGCCGGATGTCGCCCGCGATGTCGTCGCCCTCCGTGCGCGAACCTTGCGGCCGCTCCAGCGCGCCGGCCAGCAGCAGCACCTCGGCCGGTAGTTCGCCCTGGGTCGCCAGCCGCGCGCGCGCACGCTTGAACATCAGGTGGTCCTCGTACCAGAGCGATGGGCTGCTGAGGATGTAGCGCTGGAACAGGCCGGGGCTCGTCAGCAGGATGTGGCAGCCCAGCAAGGCACCGTAGGAATGGCCGAGAAAGCTGGCCTGGCCCATGTCGGCGCGAAAGTTCCGGGCCACATAGGGCAGCACCTGCTCGGCCAGGTAGCGGCGGTAGGGTTCGGCCTCGCCATAGGCCGCGGCGCTGCCGGGCCTGGGTACTGGGGTGTAGTCGCGGTTGCGGCTGAGCGTGGGGCTGTCGCCCTGGGCGTAGGAAAGGCCCACCAGGATGAAGTCCTGCAAGCCCTTGCCGTGATCGCCGACGCGCTTGGCGATGCTGCGCAGCAGTGGGAAGCCATAGTCGGCGTCGGCGGTGAAGAGCACCGGATAACGGCGCTGGGATTCGCTCTCGTAGCCAGCCGGCAGGCTCACGAATAGCTGGTAATCGCGCTGCAGGGCGCTGGCGCGCAGTGGGTGCACTTCGGTGCGCTCCAGCTGGTAGCTGGGGTATTCGGCGCCCTGCGTCGTCAGGCAGCAGACGCTGAGTGCCAGGGCCGGCAGGGCGGGGATGACGAGTCGTTTGAGCATGGGCGGGCAATGCAGCGGCCACGCCTGGCCGCTGTCGCGGCCGGCGTGGCTGGTCGGATCGGGGGAGTCAGGAGTGCAGCTTGGCGAGCGACTGGCGGATCTTGGCCGCGTCACGCAGGCGTTGGGCGGAGCCGTCGGCGTCCAGCAGCACCACGGTGACGGGCTTGCCGGCGCTGGTCATGCGCATGGTCAGGCAGCGGCCGGCTTCCTCGGTGTAGCCGGTCTTGGAGAGCTGGATGTCCCAGCCCTTGGCGCCCACCAGGCGGTTGGTGTTGTGCACCTCGCGCGGGCGGCCGTTGACCGGCACCACGTCCTTCTTGTCGCTGGTGATCTGGCTGATCTCGGGGTAGCGCGCCGCGGCATTGGCGATCTTGGCCACTTCCATCGCCGTCGAGGTGTTGGCGGGCGATAGTCCGGTGGGTTCGGCGATCGCCGTGTGGCTCAGGCCGAGGCTGCGGATCTTGGCCTGCACGGCTTGCGTGAAACCGGCCAGCCCGCCCGGGTAGGTGCGCGCCAGCGCGGCGGCGGCGCGGTTCTCCGAGGACATCAGGGCCAGCTTGAGGGCGGCCAGGCGCGTCATCTCGGCGCCCACCCGCACCCGCGAGGCGCTGTGCTTGAGCGTATCCACATCCTCCTGCGCGATGCGGATCTTCTCGTTCATGTCGGGCTTGGCGTCAAGCACCACCATGGCCGTCATCAGCTTGGTGAGCGAGGCGATCGGCACCACCGCGTCGGCGTTCTTTTCCATCAGCACCTTGCCGGTGCCGTCTTCCAGCACCAGGGCATGCTTGGCGTTCACCGGCAGCTGGAAGGCGTACTCGGCGGGCTGGACGGTGACGCTGCCGGCCGCGCGCCTGCCGGCGTTGTCCGCCGCAGGCTTGCTGGCATTGGCCTGCACCAGCAGGCTGGTGAAGGCCAGGGCCAGGGCGGGCAGGGCCAGCTTCCAGCTGGGGGTCTGGTGGCCGGGGGCGGCCAGTCGGTGTATGCGTTTGAGCAAATCGCCTCCTCGGGCGGACAGGGAGAGTTGGGGATGACGGAGGGCCTCGGCCTGCTGCTGGCTGAGTGCGTGCAGGGCCAGGGCCAGACGGCGTGGTTCGCCCAGGGCCTGGGCAGCGATCTCGTCGGCCACCTGCTCGCGTTCGGCGCGCATGCGGTTTGACAGCCACCACACCACCGGGTGGAAGAACAGCAGGGACTCGACCCCGCCCTGCAGCAGATTGACGAGGTAGTCGAGCCGGCGCACATGGGCCAGCTCATGGGCCAAGAGCGCCTCGAGCAGCGGCGCGGGCATGCCGCTGATGAGGCTGGCGGGCACCAGCACGATGGGGCGCCACCAGCCCACGGTGAGCGGGCTCTCCAGCTGGGCCAGCACGCGCAGGGCCACCGGCCGGCGCAGGCCCAGGCGCGTGGCCAGCGCGTCCAGGCGCGCCTGCCAGGCAACGTCGACCTGGCGGGCCTGCCGGCGCAGCCGCGCCACCCAGGCCAGGCCCAGACCCAGGCGCGAGGCCATCAGGGCCACGCCCAGGCTCCAGGCCAGCACCAGCTCGGGCAGGCGGGCCTGCAGGGTCTGCCACCAGTCGGGGGCTTCGAGTTCGAGTTCGGCCGCGGCCCGCAGGGCGCCCGGCTCGGCCGCCCGCTGTAGCAGCCAGCCCAGCTGCGCCAGCGGCAGTAGCAGGCACAGCAGCAACGCCACACCGCACAGGGCATAGCGATGGCGCGGGCTGGCCTGGCGCAGCAGGGCCAGCAGCAGGGCGACGGCCAGGCCCAGCAGCAGGCCTTGCCAGACGAAGTGCAGCAGGGTCAGGCCCAGGGCCGGTATCCACAGGGCGGCCAGCGTGTCCAACAGCGCGCTCATCGCTTCGGGGCCTCGTCGCCATGCAGGAACTGCTGGATCTCGTCGCGCTCCTTCTTGCTCACATGGCCCTTCAGCGCCGCCATCACCAGGGCCTTGCCCGAGCCCGAGAAGGCCTTGGCAATGAGGTCCTTGAGCAGATGGGTCTGCAGCTGGTCCTGCGCCTGGGCGCTGGCATAGACATGCGAGCGCTGGCTCTCGTCGCGCGTCAGCAGGCCCTTGCCATGCATGATCTGCAGCTGGCGCAGCACGGTGGCATAGGTCGCGTCGGGGCGCTCGCTCTGCAAGGCCTCGTGCGCCTGCTTGGCGGTGGCCGGGCCGATGCGCCAGAGCGTGCGCAGCAGGTCCAGCTCGGCGGCGGTGGGTTTGCGCGGTGGGGTCAGGTCTTGCATGGAACGCAGAATAATTGTTCTAGAACGACTTGTCTAGAATAATTTGTCTACATGAATCTGGTGCTAGGCTGGCCCTCATGCTGATACGCAATATCTGCCTTCCCGATGGCCGCGTCGGCCAGGACCTGCTGGTGCAAGCCGGCCGCATCGCCGCCATCGGCCCGCAATTGCCCGCGCCGGAGGGCGTGGAGCTGCTGGACGGCGGCGGCTGGCTGCTCAGCCCGCCCTTTGTGGACGCGCACTTCCATATGGATGCCACGCTCAGCTACGGCCTGCCGCGCGTGAACCAGAGCGGCACCCTGCTGGAGGGCATCGCCTTGTGGGGCGAGCTGAAGCCCCGCCTGACCCAGGAGGCGCTGGTGGAGCGGGCGCTGCGCTACTGCGACTGGGCGGTGGCGAAGGGCCTGCTGGCGATCCGCAGCCATGTCGACGTGTGCGACGAGCGCCTGCTGGCGGTGGAGGCGCTCTTGCATGTGCGCGAGCGCGTGCAGCCTTATCTGGACCTGCAGCTGGTGGCCTTCCCGCAGGACGGCGTGCTGCGTGCCCCCGCTGCGCTGGCGAATCTGCGGCGCGCGCTCGACATGGGCGTGGACGTGGTGGGTGGCATCCCGCATTTCGAGCGCACCATGAGCGATGGCGCCGCCAGCGTGAGGCTGCTGTGCGAGCTCGCGGCCGAGCGCGGCCTGCGCGTGGACATGCATTGCGACGAGAGCGACGACCCGCTCTCGCGCCATGTCGAGACCCTGGCCAGCGAGACCCAGCGCCTGGGCTTGCAGGGGCGCGTGACGGGCTCGCATCTCACCTCCATGCACTCGATGGACAACTACTACGTCTCCAAGCTGATCCCGCTGATGGCCGAGGCGCAGCTGCACGCGGTGGCGAATCCACTCATCAACATCACGCTGCAGGGCCGCCACGACAGCTACCCGAAGCGCCGCGGCATGACGCGCGTGCCCGAGCTGATGGCGGCCGGCATCATTGTCGGCTTTGGCCATGATTGCGTGCTCGACCCCTGGTACAGCCTGGGCAGTGCCGACATGCTGGAGGTGGCCAGCATGGGCCTGCACGTGGCCCAGCTGACCTCGCAGGCGGGCATGCGCGCCTGCTTCGATGCGGTGACGACGAACAATGCGCGCGTGCTGGGCCTGGACGGCTATGGCCTGGCACCGGGCTGCCATGCCGATTTCGTGCTGCTGCAGGCGCGTGACCCGGTGGAGGCAATACGCCTGCGCGCCCAGCGCCTGCTGGTGGTGCGCCGTGGGCAGGTGCTGAGCAGGATGGCGCCGGCCGAAGCCCGGCTCAGCCTGCCGGGGCGGCCGGCCTCGGTCGACTGGAGCCTGGGATAGGCCCCTGGCCTTCCCTTGAACTAGGGCTGGTGATCGTGGCGCGTCTAGGTATAACCCGTGGCTCAGGTCCACCGGCAGCCGCCGGCGCCGCGCTGTTTCCCCAGGAGCCTCGCATGCGTATCCGAATCGCCGCTCTCGCCTTGTTCAGTGCCCTTGGCGCCCTGCCACTGGCGGCACAGGCCACGGTCTACCAGTTCAATGCCAGCCTCAACAGCGCCAACGAGGTGGGCACGGTGTCCACGGCCACCGCCACCGGTATCGCCACGCTTTTCTACGACGACCATGGCACGGTGTCGCTACTGGACGATACCTACGACTTCTCGATGGCGGTGTTCGGGCTCAGTGGTGGCCCTGGCGGCACGGCGGCGACGGGCTTCCATATCCATGGCGCGGCAAGCGTCACGGAGTCCGGCCCGGTGCGCGTGTTCCTGGATACGGCTCCCTTCAGTTCGCTGAACGCCGGCAGCACCCTGCTGGTGGGCGGCAGCGGCATTGCCGCGCCCAGCATTCCGGCCACCTCGGCGTCGGGCACCAATGCCGGCCATCCGGCCATGTCCTTCCTGGACATGCTGCAGGGCGGGTTGGCCTATGCCAATGTCCACACCAGCCTGAATCCCGCCGGGGCGGTGCGCGGCCAGCTGATCCAGGTGGCCGCGGTGGTGCCGGAACCGGCCAGCATGGCGCTGATGCTCGGCGGCCTGGGCGTGCTGGGCTTGACCGTACGGCGCCGCCGCCGCTGAGGGCCGGCGCTGCTGCCCCATGATGTATCAAGGGCCCGCTTGGCGGGCCCTTGTCGCGTCATGGAGGCTCGCTGAAGAAGCGCTTGCGTTCGGTATCCGCCGGATGGCTGGAGAAGGCGATCGGCAGGCTGGCGGCATGTTGGCGCTGTTGCGCAAGGCGCTCGAAGAAATCCAGCATCACGCGCGGCGAGATACCGGCCGCCAGCAGGCAGCGGCGCGCCTCGGCATCGGCCTCGCGCTCGAAGTCGCGTGAATAGGCCTGCTGGGTCAGCAAGGCGGGCACGCCCGCCAGCAGGGCGGAGAAATCACCCACCACCAGGCCGGCCGCGGCGCTCACCAGGCTGGCCTGCACCGCCAGACGCAGGCCGTGGCGCTGCCGCACATGGCCCAGCTCATGCGCCAGCACGCCCAGCACGGCTTCCGGACGGTCGCGCATCAGCTGCACCAGGGCGTCGGTGAGCACGATGGCGCCGCCCGGCAAGGCAAAGGCGTTCGGCCCCAGTGCGGCGGATGCGGCGCGGAAGTGCAATTGGTAGGCTGGCGCCTGGCCCGGCGGATGGGCTTGCGCCACCAGGGCGGCAAAGCGCTGGCGCAGCGCGTCCTGCTCGGCGGGCGGCAATTCGCTGGGGCGCAACCAATGCGACTCCAGCTGCGCCAGGGCCTGGCCGCCGATCTGCTGCTCGAGCGCCGGCGGCAGCCAGCGCAGCGCCGCCTCGGTGGCCAGCGGCAGGCCCCAGCGCCATGCCAGCAGCAGCACGGCCAGCAGCAGGGCCAGGGCGGTGCCGACCAGGCGCCAGTTCTGCATCCAGCGCACCGTCAGGCTGTCACGCAGGCCGGAGGCGCGCGCCCAGTCGTCCCAGCGTGCGGCATCGGCACAGCTGAGCACGCCGCCATCGGGCAGCAGGGCCTGGCGCTGGCCATGGCGCTGGCGCTCGGGCCAGCGCACGCTGCCTAGCGGGTACTGGTGGTGTTGCAGGCCGCAGGCCAGTTGCAGCTGGCCATCCTGCAGCTGGATCTCGGCCCGCTGCGGGCGCGCGCTGCGGCCATCGAAGTACTCGAGCTGCAGGCGCGGCGCCATGCTCACAAGCCCATGTCGATGCCGAAGAAGTCGCCCGCGGCGTCGCCGGCGGCATCGTCCTGCGCAACGCTTTGGCGCGCCACCCAGCCGTCGAGATCGCCTTCCACCATCAGGCTCATGGCCTGCAAATGCATGCGCGCGGTGTGCACGGCCGCGAAGGGACGGTACAGGCCCAGGGTGAGGGCGGTGAGCAGCCAGTTCTTCAGCGTCAGCCAGGCCAGCGGGCGCGCCGGCAGATCGCTTTGCAACTGCAGCAACTCCGAGGCGGTGCCGTTCCAGACCAGGTTCTGCAGGCGCGCGCTCACATAGGGGGTTATGAGCGCAAAGTACAGCAGATAGGCGAGCGGCAGCGCCAGCATCATCCAGAACAGCAGGGGCTTGTAGACGGCCACGGCGATGGCGGCCAGCGCACCCAGCAGCGCCAGCGGCAGCAGGGTCAGCAACAGCGCCTTGAGGCCGAGGCCGTAGAAACGTCGCGTTGGCACCGTGAGTTCGGTCTGCTGGTCGGCATAGATGTAGCCGCCATGCTGGTAGCGCTTGATGCGCGCCATGCCCCAGGGCAGTATGAGCAGCATCAGCAGGAGGCCGGCCGCCATGCTGAGCCCCAACAGGAGCGGCATGGGCGCGCGGGGATCGGGGCGCTCCGGCGCAAACAGGAATTGCCCGGCCACCATCAGCAGGGCCGGCACATAAAGCGGCAGCAGGGCCGCATAGGCGCCGGCGCTGCTGCCGGTGAAGCCCAGTCGCAGGCCACGCCAGCTGGTGTTGGCGAGGCGGAACTGAAGGCCGGCGCGCCAGAGCGCCGGCCACAATCCGCACAGCAGCGCAAAGGCGGCCATGGCACTCAGCGGCGAGAAACGCGCGGCGAAGCCATAGGCCAGCGTCAGCACCGCCAGCAGCAAGAAGCCGCGCAACATCTTCCAGGGGGCGCCGTGGAAGCCCAGGGCCTGGCCATCGATCAGCGTGTTGCTGTAGAAATAGCTCAGCCGCCGCGCCTTGGCGAAGGGTAGATAGAGCCCCAGGGTCACCAGGCTGAGCAGCAGGTTGACGATCCAGATGCGGAAGTACTCGCTGCCCGAGCCGGTGAAGGCCACGTCGAGCTTGCGTTTGCGGTACTGCGAATGTGGCCAGCCGGACAGATTGCCCAGGGTCGAATCGGCCGCGTTGCGGTCGTTGTTGTTGCTCATCGAGCCTCCCTCGTTGAATATCGCTTGGACGACGATTTGTCGGCACCTCTGATGGGTGCGGGCAAGAGTGTGGCCCAAGCGTGGGGAGGCTGACAAGGCGAGTTTGCCTGCACTAGTTCAGCCCCGGTGTACAGCCTATCGTGCAACGGACCGTTCGCTAGAATCGCGCCGCAACGCACACCTCGCAGTCATGAAGCTCATCGGATCACTCACCAGCCCCTACGTCCGCAAGGTCCGCATCGTGATGGCGGAGAAGAAGCTCGACTATCAACTCGTGCTGGAGGATGTGTGGGCGAGCGACGCCATCATGAAGGTCAACCCGCTGGGCAAGGTGCCTTGCCTGGTGATGGAGGGGCAGGACTCGATCACCGGCGCGGTGTTTGATTCGCGCGTCATCGTCGAGTACGTGGACACCCTGTCGCCGGTGGGCAAACTGATCCCCGAGCGCGGCCGCGAGCGCACCGAGGTGCGTACATGGGAAGCGCTGGCCGATGGCCTGCTGGACGCCGCCATCTTGGCGCGCCTGGAGCAGACCTGGGGCGGGCGCAGCGCCGAGCAGCGCAGCGAGGCCTGGGTGCAGCGCCAGATGGACAAGGTGATGGCGGCGCTCAAGGCCATGAGTGCCGGCCTGGGACATGGTCAGGCCGACAGGGCCTGGTGTTCGGGCAATCATTTCTCGCTGGCCGATATCTCGGTCGGCTGTGCGCTGGGCTATCTCGACTTCCGTTTCCCCGCCATCGATTGGCGCGCCGAGCACGCCAATCTTGCCAAGCTCTACGACAAGCTGAGCCAGCGGCCGAGCTTCGTCGACACCCTGCCGCCCCAGGCCTGAATCCGGGTGGCCTCAAGCCACCGGCAGATCGGGTTCGTGAAAGATGCGCACGCGGTGCAGGCGGCGGTAGATCTGCGCCAATGCCTGCTCCACCTGCTCCAGCGCTAGTTCCCAGAGTTGGGCGATTTCGCGCGGCAGCAGGCCCAGTGAAAGAAGGCTCAACAGCGGCTGTACGAAGGTGGGTTCCTGCCCGGGCTCCAGGCTGCGCAGGCGCAATTGATGCGCCTGTTCCAGGCTCAGGCGAGGCAGTGCCAGTGCCGCCAGTGCCTGCCGGGCGATCATGGGTGACATCAGGGCGCGGCCTTCGTAGAGCGCGTCCAGCGCCATGGGCAGGCTGATGCTGGTCTGTCGCTCCATCCAGTAGCCATGGGCGCCGCTGGCCAGCGTGTCGTAGAGCAGCACCTCGTCGGCGCTACTGCTGAACAGCAATACCTTGGGCGCCCAGGCTTCGTGGCGCAAACCGCGCAGCAGACGGCTGACATGGCCGTCGAACAGGCGCAGATCGCAGGCCAGCACGTCCGGGCGCAGGCGGCCCAGCCAGTCCGCGCATTCGCTCAGGCGCTCGCTGCTGCCGGCCAGTTCCCAGTCGCTCTGCAAGAGCGCCGCACGTGAACGGTGGATCGATTGGGTGCAGCGGCGTAGCAGGAAGACGGAGCGCATGAGCGGACGAGAAGAGCTGAGGCGATTGTCCCGTTCGGCGCGGCGCCGGCAACCCCGCGAGCGCGCGCCCCTGGAACAGGGGGCCGGGGCGTAAAAAAACCCGCCGAAGCGGGTTTTTGACTGCGGGCAGGAATCGATCCGATTCAGGCCTTGCGGGTGCTGCGGCGAGCGGCGCCAGCAGCCAACAGGCCCAGACCGACAAGCGCGATCGAAGCGGGTTCCGGCACGTTGCCGCCGCCGCCACCACCGCCACCACCGCCACCACCACCGCAGTTCGTCGTACCGACGATGCAGCCACCGAACTCATACGACTTGCCGCTTGTGCCTACGTCCTGCCACTTCGAGCCATAGGGACTAGTGAAGTCGATGCCATTTGCGGTAAAGCTGCCCGCTGTGGTCAACACCAGGTTGAAACTGCTGGTACCGCCCTCTTGCAGTCCGTCGCTGATAGCGCCGCCACTGCAACCGTTAGCAGACCACACGCATAGAGCCACCTGTTGGAAACCAGGCAAAACGTCCGTGAGGGAAGAGTCCCACATGCCACTGGTGTCACTGACGCCGCTCAACGTAGGGCTAACCACGTCAATGCCAAACGACATGAAAGCATTCTGGCCGGGCTGTGCTACACCGGTCAGGTTGGATATCACCACACCAAACGTAGCCGTATTGGAACTCAGGCCAGTCAAGGTGAAATCAACCTTGGCCTGCAGATTTGCTCCAGCCCAAGTCGTTGCGAACAGAATGGAACCCGTCGCGCCATTGGCACCAAAGTGAATGGTGTCGGCAGACACATTGCCTGCCATGCCGGCGGCGATCAGCGCGCCAGCGATCATGTTTTTGAGAAGCTTCATAGGATTACCTTCCTGAACTTACAGACAACACATCTCGTGTGTAACTGTTAAGCAATAGTCGGGCCACCAATACTAAGCTATTGATTTCAAACAACTTGATACTTGGCTTGTCTAGCACTGGGCCTGAATTTGTAAAAATTCCCGACGCCTCAGCGGCTGACTTTGACACTGGTCGTGCCGCTGTTGCCGGCCGCATCCTTGGCCACGACTTGCAGCGTGTGGATGCCGCTGCCGGCCTTGCGCGTGTTCCAGCTGTAGTTCAGGGCTGCACCAGTGGCGCTGGCGACGAGCTTGCCATCGATATAGAGACGCTGCGAGATCCCGGCCGCACCGCTGTTGTCACTGGCCGACGCGGAGACGCTCACAGTACCTGATACGACGGCACCGTTGGCCGGGTTCAGCAGGGCGACGACAGGGGGGGTGGTGTCGACGGATACGGCGGTGGGGTTGCTGACATTCACTTGAACTTCGCTTGAGTTGCTGACATTGCCGGCGGCATCGAAGGCACTGGCGCTCAAGGTATAGCTGCCGTTCGCCAGCTTGCTGGCATCCCAACTGAACGCGTAAGGGGCGCTGGTGTCGGTGGCCAGGGCGCTGCCGTTGACACGCAGTTCGACGCGGCTCACGCCGACGTTGTCGCTGGCGTTGACACTTACGCTGACGAGGCCCGACACGGTGGCGCCAGCAGATGGCGAGCCAATGCTGACGCTGGGTGCCACGGTGTCCGCGATATTCGAACCGAGAGCAGCGCTGACGGCGGCAGCCGCGTTGACGCGGCCGTAGCCGTAATAGCTGTCGCGCCCGGCGGCGCCGAGGTCGGTGCTGGTGCTGTAGAGCAAGCTTTCGATCTTGCTGTTGCTCAGGGACGGCTGGGCAGACATCATCAACCCGATCACCCCGGACACCACCGGCGTGGCCATCGAGGTGCCCCACCACGCTTGATAGCCGCCGCCATTCGTGGTGGTCCAGATGTCCTGCCCCGGCGCAGCGATGGTGACAAAGCTGCCGTAGCTGGACCAGGATGTCTTGGTGTCGGTGCTGTCGGTCGCCGATACCACCAGCATCGAGCTGGTTGGCGCGATCCCTTCATCGACCCCATTGTTGCCAGCTGCCACCACGACCAAGCCGCCCTTGCTGCGCATGTAGTTGGCTGCGTCCTGCACAGCTTGGCTGGTGGCAACGCCTACGAAGGAGATATTCGCGACGCGTGCACCCTGGTCGGCGGCCCAGGTGAGGCCTTGAGCCAAAGTACTCCAGTAGGTATATGCGTTGGCGTCGGCAATGCGCACTGGCATCAGGCGTGCTTGGCCAGCCAGGCCGGCGACGCCCAAGGAGTTGTTGAGCGAGGCTGTCGCGGCGCCGGCAACGGCGGTGCCATGACCGTTCACGTCGGCTGTGTTGGCGTTGTTGTCGACGAAGTTCCAGCCAGGGACGATGCGTGTCGTCAAGTCAGGATGCGTCGCGTCGACGCCCGTGTCCAGCACGGCAATGGTGACGCCCGAGCCCTGGCTGCTATCCCAGGCGGTGCTGGCTCCCACCTTGGTCAAATGCCATTCACTGCCAAGGTACGGGTCGTTGGTCGTGAGTGCTGCCGGCACCATCCGGTCCAGTTCCGCGAACTTCAGTAGAGGGTTACGCGCGAGTTGGTCTCTGACAGCGCTGGCCGACGCCCCTGCCGGCAGCTCGACCAAGTGCAGGGCGCCACGACCCAGCCTGCGGGCCTTGGCGCCATGCGGCGCGAGCAGGGCCGCCAAGGCTTCGTCCGACAAGCCAGCCCGGGTGCCGATCAGCACTCGTCCCGGTGCAAAGGCGGCTGGCATTGCCGCATTCCCGGCGGCGGTGGACGCGGCCAATGCCGGCATGCAAGCCGTCCATGCCAAGACGATGGGGGCGAGGCGCATCAGGGGCGACGAGGCGGAGCGGTGCTGCATACGTGATACCAGGGCTGCATAGGTGAATCGACGGGCCGGCGGCGCTGCACAAGCGCACGCCTCGCGGTTTTTTGCGCCCACCCCATGGGGGGCGCAAAAAACCGCTGCATTGTGTCCGCTCCCTGGCCACATTTGCCGCGGATCGATGCTGCGGAGATGTGACAAGACGCAATACGGCAGCAATGTGCCGGCTAGCAAGACGTTGCCGTCTCAGGGTAAATCCGGGAGGCCCCGCAAATCAGGGGGCAAAGAAAAACCGGCCGCGAGGCGGCCGGTTTGCTGGGGCAAGCTTGCCGCGATCAGCGGTTGACCTGGATGCTGGTGGTCGTGCTGTTGCCGGAGGCATCCTTGGCGATGGCCTGGATGCTGTGGCTGCCGCTGCTCACCTTGCGGGTGTTCCAGCTGAAGCTCAGCGAGCCGCCAGTGCCGCTGGCCACCAGCTTGCCATCGATGTACAGCTGCTGGCTGATGCCGGCCACGCCGGCGTTGTCGTTGGCCGTCACGCTGATCCCGACGGTGCCGGAAACCGTCGAGCCATTGCCAGGATTGGAGATGGCAACCGTCGGCGCCGTGGTGTCGATCACCTTGGCAACGGTGTTGGATACGCTCACCACCACATTGGCCGAGGTAGCGGCGTTGCCGGCGGCGTCAACCGCGTAGGCCGTCAAGGTGTAGTTGCCGTTGGCGACCTTGGTGGAGTCCCAGCTGTAGCCATAGGGCGAGGCCGTGTCGGTGGCCACCGTGCTGCCGTTCACGCGCAGCTCCACGCGGCTCACGCCGACGTTGTCGGTGGCGTTGACAGTCACACCGACCAAGCCACTGACGCTGCTGCCGCCCAGCGGGTCAGCGATCGCGACGCTGGGCGCCTGGGTGTCGGCCGGGGTCGCGGCCAATGCGGCCGATACGGCGGCAGCGGCATTCACACGCCCGTAGCCGTAGTAGTTGTCGCGGCCCGCCGCGCCGAGATCGACGCTGCTGGAGTACAGCAGGCTTTCGACCTGGCTATTGCTGAGTGTGGGCTTGGCCGACATCATCAGGCCAGCCACACCGGCCACCACGGGGCTGGCCAGCGAGGTGCCCCACCAGGCTTGATAACCGCCGCCGCGCGTGGTGGTCCAGATGTCCTGGCCCGGTGCGGAGATGGTCACGAAGCTGCCATAGCTGGACCAGCTGGTCTTGGTATCGGTGCTATCGGTGGCCGACACCACGATCATCGTGTTGGTCGGGGTGATGCCTTCGTCGATGCCGTTGTTGCCGGCGCAAACCACCACCAGGCCGCCCTTGCTGCGCATGTACTGCGCAGCGCTCTGCACCGCACTGCTGCCGGCCACGCCGACATAGCTGATGTTGGCGATCTTGGCGCCGTTGTCGGCGGCCCAGGTCAGGCCCTGCGCGACAGTGCTCCAGTAGGCGTAGGCATTGGGATCCGAGATGCGTACCGGCATGATGCGCGCCTGGCCAGCCACCGCCGCCACGCCGGCGCCGTTGTTCATGCTGGCAGCAGCGCCGCCGGCCACGGCCGTGCCATGACCATGGACGTCCGAGGTGTTGGAGTTGTTGTCGTAGAAATTCCAGCCCGGCACCATGCGTGCGCTGAGGTCCGGGTGGGTGCCGTCAACGCCCGAGTCCAGGATGGCGATGGTGACGCCGCTGCCCTGCGTACTGTCCCAGGCCGCGGGTGCGCCGATCTTGCTGATATGCCATTCGCTGCCCACATAGGGGTCGTTCACGGCCATCGCGGCCGGTACACGCTGATCCTGTTCGGCGAACTTCAGCTGCGGGTGCTTGGCCAGCAAGGCGGCGATCGCCTTTTCCGAGCCATTGCCAGGCAGGTCGACGATGTGCAGATCGCTCTTGCCGATGCGGCGCCCCTTGCCCCCATGCACCGACACGATCTTGGCCAACTCCGCATCGCTCAGCCCGGCGCGCGCGCCGATGATGAGGCGCCCGGGTACATAGCTCGGCGCCAACGGCCCGGCGGCCGGCGGCGCAGTGTCAAGTTCTTGCTGCGGATCGACCTGAGCCAGCGTGCCATCGCTGCGCGTCGGGGCCAGGCGGGTGATGCGGCCCAGGTGATGCCCGTTGATAGTCACCACCACGCATTGGCTGCCTTCGCAATAGCTGAGGGCCAGCTCCTTGGCGGAGGCAGGCCAATTGCTGCGGCTGGTCTCGGCGCAGACCGTGCGCGGTCCCGTCTGCAGGCCGCGGATCTCGCTGGCATAGCGTTGCTTGCCGCTGATCTCATCGCGGCCGATGCTCACCACTTCATCGAAGCGATGATTCTCGACGCGCTTCTTGAGTCGCGCGCGGGTCTCGGGTGCGATGTCCTGGAACCGATCAATGAGTTCGGAAGGCGAGCCCTCGGCGCTCGCCTGCATCGACGGATTCCAGTCGCATTGGGCCGGTGCGGAGGATGCCAGGCTGGCTGCCAGAGCGATTGCGGTCAGTGTCATGATTCAATTCCGATTCAGATTCAGGGCATGCGTGACTGCGGGGTACCGTGTGCACGGTGGGGCGCTTGCCATGAAACAGCTCCCTGAACCAGGGTGCAGTCGTTGCCTGGTGTGTGTAGCTTAATCAGGACTTGTGTGAGGCATGTAAGCCATTGTTGCTATTGGAGTTTTGGCGACGACTTGCGTGAATTCCTGCGCACAATTGGCGCCCCCGAAGCATCGTCATGGCACCCGCTTCCCAGCTAATTCGGCGCTGTTCTGACGCCAAGCCTGCACGTCTCTGACCCTGCTGCACAATCGCCGCAGCTGATCAAGGGAGCTTGCATGGGACTGAAGACGATGTTCGCGCCGCTGTGGCGCTTGCTGGGCAAGTGCTGGTGGCTGCTGGATGCCAGCCGCCGCGCGCTCCTCAATCTACTGCTGCTGGCCCTGTTGATCGCCATCGTGGTGGGGTTGCTGACCCGCGGCCCCAAGCCCCTGCAGCCCAAGACCACCCTGGTGCTGAATCTGCGCGGCCAACTCGTGGAGCAGTTCTCGGGCTCGGCACGCGAGCAGGCGATGGCGCAGCTGAAGGGCCAGGCGCAGCGCCAGACGCGCTTGCGCGATGTGCTGGCCACGCTGGAGGCTGCCGCCAAGGACGACAACATCGGCGTGCTGGCGCTGGATCTGCATGAATTCGGCGGCGCCGGCCAGGCCGGTCTGCGCGAGTTGGCGGCCGGGCTGGCGCGTTTCAAGAAGGCCAGCGGCAAGCCGGTGCTGGCCTATGGCGAGCAATTCGACCAGCGCGATTACTTCCTCGCTGCCCAGGCCGACGAGATCTATCTCCACCCCATGGGGCTGGTGATGCTGGAGGGCTTTGGCCGCTACCGCAACTACTATAAGGACGCGCTGGACCGGCTGGGCATTGCGGCGAACGTGATTCGCGTCGGCAAGTACAAGAACTTCGGCGAGCCCTATTTCGCCAACGGGCCATCGCCGGCCTCGCTGGAGTCCGAGGCCTATCTCTATGGCGATCTGTGGAGCCGTTTTACCGCCGCCATCGAGCAGGCGCGCAAGCTCGACAAGGGCGCGATCGCCAAGGGCATTGACGAGCTGCCGCAGCGCCTGGCCGCGGCCAAGGGCGACGCCGCGCGCATGGCCCTGGAGATGCGCCTGGTGGACGGGCTGAAGACGCGCGACGAGTTCCGCGCCATGCTGATGGAGCGCGGCGCCAAGGACGACAAGGGCCGGAGCTTCCGCGCCGTGTCCTATGCCGACTACCAGGCCTATCTGAAGCCAAAGGTCGAGCGCGGACCGGCGGTGGGCGTGGTGGTGGCCGAAGGCGAGATCGTCGACGGCGAGGCCGGTGCCGGCCGCGTCGGCGGCGACTCCACCGCCAAGCTGGTGCGCCAGGCGCGCGAGGACGAGAACATCAAGGCCCTGGTGCTGCGCGTCAACTCGCCCGGCGGCAGTGCCTTCGCCTCCGAGATCGTGCGCCGCGAGCTGGAGCTGACCCAGCAGGCCGGCAAACCGGTGGTGGTCTCGATGGGCGATGTGGCCGCCTCGGGCGGCTACTGGATCTCCATGTCGGCCGACGAGGTGATCGCCGACGCCAGCACCGTCACCGGCTCGATCGGCGTGTTCGGCATGCTGCCCACCGGCGAGAAGCTGCTGGACAAGCTCTCCATCCACACCGGCGGCACCACCACCGCCTGGCTGGCCGGCGCCTACGATCCGCGCCGCGCGCTCGATCCGCGCTTTGCCGCGCTGGTGCAGACCGCCATCCAGCACACCTACGACGAGTTCACCGGCAAGGCCGCGGCGGCGCGCAAGAAGCCGGTGGCCGAGATCGACGCGGTCGCGCAGGGGCGCGTCTGGACCGGCGCACAGGCGCTGGAGCGTGGCCTTGTCGACAAGCTGGGCAGCCTGCAGGATGCCATCAACGCGGCGGCGCAGCGCGCTAAGCTGGAGGGCGAGCCACGCGTGAGTTATGTGGAGCGCGAGATGGGTCGGTTCGAGCGCCTGCTGAGCTCGTTCGGCGAGGTGCTGAGCCCCGCGCTGGTCGAGACCCTGCGCGCCCAGCTGGGCCTGCCGCAGCTGCCGGCGGTGCTGCAGGAGGCGAAGGCGGAGCTGGCCTGGGCGGCCGAACTCAGCGAGGGCCGCAAGCCCTTCGCCGCGGTGGTGCACTGCCTCTGCCGGCAGCCTTAGTCCAACGTCAGCCGATAGCGCTTCAGCGCGACCAGGGCGGCCACGAGCAGAAAGGCCAGCATGGGCCAGAGCTCCGGCAGCAGCTCGGCCGCGCCGCTGCCCTTGAGCATGATGCCGCGCACGACGCGCAGGAAATGCGTCAGCGGCAGCACCTCGCCCAGGTTCTGAGCCCAGCCCGGCATGCCGCGAAAGGGGAACATGAAGCCCGACAGCAGCATCGAGGGCAGGAAGAAGAAGAACGTCATCTGCAGGGCCTGCAGCTGGTTGCGCGCCAGCGTCGAGAAGGTGAAGCCCACACCCAGATTGGCCAGCATGAAGACGCCGATCATCGCCATCAGCAGGCCGAAGCTGCCCACCATGGGCACCTCGAACAGCAGCCAGGCCGCCAGCAAGATCAGCAGCAGCTGCAGATAGCCGATCAGCACATAGGGCAGGATCTTGCCCAGCATCACCTCCAGCGGCCGCACCGGCGTGGCGAGCAGGTTTTCCATGGTGCCGCGTTCGCGCTCGCGCGTCATCGCCAGCGAGGTCAGCATCACCATGGTCATGGTGAGGATGGTGCCGATCAGGCCGGGCACGATGTTGTAGCGCGAGAGCCCTTCGGGGTTGTAGCGCCGCTGCAGGCGCATCTCGAAGGGCAGGGGGCGCGGCTGCAGGGCGGCCAGCGGGCCGCGCAGCTCGCGCGCCAGTGCCTGCGTGCCCAGCTGCTGCAGGGCGGCCAGGGCATTGCCCGAGGCCGAGGGGTCGGTGGCGTCGGCCGCGACCAGCAGGGCCGGGTGCTCGCCGCGCACCAGGCGCGCGCCGAAGTCGCCCGGGATGACGACGATGAACTGCACCTCGCCGCGCGCCATCAGCGCGTCGGCCTCGGCCTCCGCCATGCCGCTGTGGACGATGCGGAAATAGCCGCTGTTCTGCATCGCCGCCAGCAGGCTGCGGCCCATGACGCCCTGGTCCTGTGCCACCACCGCGGTGGGCAGGCCCTTCGGGTCCATATTGATCGCGTAGCCGAACAGCACCAGCTGCATGATGGGCACGCCCACCGCCATCGCAAAGGTCAGGCGGTCGCGCAGCATCTGCTGGAACTCCTTGACGAACACGGCCCACATGCGGGCCCAGCGGAACATGCTCATGCCGCGGCCTCGGCGAAGTTGTCGCGCGCCTTGGCGATCAGGCGGATGAAGGCGTCCTCCAGATTGCCCTGGCCCGCCGCGAGGCCGGCGGCGGCCAGCACCTCGGCCTGCGTGCCATGGGCCAGCACCTCGCCATAGGCAATGAAGACCAGCTCGTTGCAACGCTCGGCCTCGTCCATGTAATGGGTGGCCACCAGCACGGTGATGCCCTGCTGGGCGAGGGCGTGGATCTCGTCCCAGAACTCGCGCCGCGCCTTCGGGTCGACGCCGGCGGTGGGTTCGTCCAGCAGCAGCAGGCGCGGCTCGTGCAGCAGGCAGGCGGCCAGCGAGAGCCGCTGCTTCCAGCCGCCCGAGAGCGCGCCGGCCAGCTGGTGCTGGCGCGATGTCAGCCCCAGCCTGGCGAGCGCCTGGTCCACCACGACGCGGCGCTGCGGCAGCTCGAACAGGCGCGCCACGAAGTCGAGGTTCTGCCGGATCGAGAGGTCGTCGTAGAGGCCGAACTTCTGCGTCATATAGCCCACCTGACGCTTCAAGGCCGCGGCCTCGCGGCGGAAGTCCAGCCCCAGGCAGCTGCCCTCGCCGGCATCCGGCGTGAGCAGGCCGCACAGCATGCGCATGCTGGTGGTCTTGCCGCTGCCATTCGGCCCCAGGAAGCCGACGATGCGCCCGCGCCCTACCCGCAGGTCGATGCCGTCCACCACCTTGCGGCCGCCGAACTGCTTGGCGAGGCCGCGCACATCGATGGCCAGCTCGCCGCTCATGTCTTTAACGCCACGACGTCCAGCGGTTGGCCGGGGTGCAGGCGTTCGGCATCCTCGAGGCGCTCGGGCCGGGCCTCGATCATGAACACCAGCTTGGCGCGCTGGGCGTTCGAGTAGATCACCGGCGGCGTGTACTCGGCCTGCGGTGCGATATAGCTGATGCGTGCCGCGATCGGCGCGCCGCAGCCATCGCAGCGCAGCTGCACCGCCTGCTGCAGGCGCAAGGCTCCCAGCGCTGCCTCGGGCACGAAGAAGCGCGCCTTGCGCTGCCCGGCCGGCAGCAGGGCCAGCACCGGCTGGCCGGCCGCGACCCATTCGCCGGGGCGGAAAAAGGTATCGGTGATGCGGCCCGCCTGCGGTGCGCGCTGCTGCTTTTCCTGCAGCCGCCAATCGGTCTGGGCGCGGCCGCTTTGCGCGGCGGCGGCAAGTGCGCGCGCCGCCTGGCGCTCGTCCTCGCGCGCCGGCAGGCGGGCGCTCTGCAGCGCCGCCTCCAGCTCGGCCACGCGCGCCTGCGCCTGCCGGGCCAGCAGGGCGGCATCGTCGACCCGCGCGCGCTGCACAAAGCCCTGCGCCAGCAATTGCTGCTGCCGTACCAGCTCGCCCTGCGCCAGCTCGGCCTGGCTGCGCGCCTGGCGCAGCTGGGCCTCGGTGATGGCCAGCTCTTCGCGGCGCCGCCCCTTGTCGGTGTTGGCGGCCTGGGCCTGGGCGCTTTGGGCACGCGCCCCGGCCTCGGCATCGGCGGCGCGCTCGAGTTGGTCGTCCAGGGTGAAGAGGGGCTGCTGGGCCTGCACCGCGTCGCCGCTGCGCACCTGCAGCGTCGCCAGGCGGCCGGCCACCGGGGCGGCGAGGTAGAGCGTCTCTCCCTCGGCATAGCCCGACCAGCTCGGTTCGGTCCGGGGGGCGCAGGCGGCCAGGCTCGACAGGATCAGCAGGCCGGCGATGCGGTTGGTTTGTCGTCTCATGCGCTACTTTCGCAAGGCGTCCAGGGCCCAGCCGATGCGCTCGCGCAGCGCGGTATCGCTGAGGGCCTGGTCTTCCATCAGGGCGGACAGGGCGGGTGGCAGCACGCCCAGGGCTTGCACGCTGCCGGCAATCATCAGGGGCGCCACCACCGCGCCCATCAGGAACACAAAGCGCTGCATCGGCGGCTGCTGGCGCAGCAGGCCGGCGCCCTCGGCCTCCTGCATGAGGGCCAGCAGCAGGCCCAGATGGCGCGGTGCATTTGCGCGCATGAAGTCCAGCGCCACCGGCTCGCCCTGCTGGGCGTCGGCCCAGACGCGCGCCACGGTGGGCCGGTGCTCGCGCACGAACTGCGCCAGGCGCAGCAGGCTGGCTTCCAGCCGCTGCAGGGCGTTGCCGCTGCGTGCCGCCTCCAGGCTCAGGCCGGCGAACATGTCCTCGTACATCTGCTGCAGCAGGGCGCGCAGAAAGCCGTCCTTGCTCTTGAAGTGGTAGTGCACCATGGCCGGGTTCACGCCGGCATGCTCGGCCAGGCGCCGCACCGACAGGCCGGCGCAGCCGAGCTGGGCATAGAGCGCCCGGCCGCTGGCCAGCAGGGTCAGGTCTTGAGCTTGGGATGGGCGGGCCATGAGGAATTATTAGTCGATCGTTTAATAAATGCAAATCAACCCATCGGCGGCGCTCGGACATAGGATCAACGCGCCTTGAGCCCGGCGTCTATGAGGCTCGAACCATGGAACGGGGAGCTACCATGGACTTGATGAAGTGGATGCGGCACTTCACGATACGCACGCGCATGCAGGGTGCGATCGCGATGGTGCTGGGCATGTTTGCCCTGGTCGGCCTGACCGGTCTGTTCGGTGGCCAGCAGCTGAAGAGCCTCAACACGGCCTTCATGGATCACTCGATCAGGCAACTCACCACGCTCGCGCAGATCCGCGCCTCGCTGGCCGAGGTGCGCCTGTGGGAAAAGGAGATGGTGATCAACTACGAGGACGGCGTGACGGTGCTGAAGGCGCGCGAGCGCTGGCAGGCCGCCATCGTCGCCACCCGCAAGGGCCTGGAGCAGATGCTGGAGGGGGAGGAAGATGCCGGCAACCCGATCGCGCGCGAGGCCATCCAGCTGATGGACGACTATGCCAAGGCCTCGGGCCCGGTGCTGATCCAGATCCAGGATGGCGGCTTCGATACCGCGCGCGTGGCCGACCGCATGCTGGGCCGTGCCAAGGGTTTCATGACCCAGGTGGAAGAGCGCATCAACAAGATCGCGCAGCTGATCGAGACCGAGTCCGGCAACACGCAGCAGGCCTTCGGCAAGACCATGAGCAACATCACCAGCGTTTTCCTGGCGGTGCTGGCCCTGGTGGTGCTGGCGGTGGTGCCGCTGACGCTGATGAACTCGGCCTCCATCACCAGCCCGATCAGCTATGCGCGCACGGTGGCGCAGGCGATCGCGGCGGGCGACCTGAACCGCCAGATCCGCGTCGAGGGCCGCGACGAGGCCGCCGACCTGCTGGGCGCGCTGCACAGCATGCAGGAGTCGCTGCGCAAGCTGGTGGGCGAGGTGCTCGCGTCCTCCTCGCACATCGAGACCGCCAGCACCGAGGTGGCGGCCGGCAACCAGGATCTGAGCCAGCGCACCGAGCAGGCGGCCTCGAATCTGCAGAGCACCGCCAGCTCGATGGAGCAGCTCACCGGCGGCGTGCGCGACAGCGCCGACTCGGCCATGACGGCCAAGCAGCTGGCCAGTTCGGCGGCCCAGGTGGCGCAGCGCGGTGGCGAGGTGGTGGCGCGGGTGGTCAGCACCATGGACGAGATCAACAGCAGCTCGCGCCGCATCGGCGACATCATCGGCGTGATCGACGGCATCGCCTTCCAGACCAATATCCTGGCCTTGAATGC
>Ga0066488_100192_pt1 | contig 26691 bp, 23 predicted proteins | sample LakWasM130_HOW14_2_FD_59589 | JGI IMG/M metagenome (GOLD analysis project Ga0066488, IMG submission 59589) | Freshwater sediment methanotrophic microbial communities from Lake Washington under simulated oxygen tension - Sediment Metagenome 130_HOW14 | ecosystem: Environmental > Aquatic >...
GCAGGGGCGCGGCTTCGCGGTGGTGGCCAGCGAGGTGCGCAGCCTGGCGCAGCGCAGCGCGCAGGCGGCCAAGGAGATCAAGGGCCTGATCTCGGCCAGCGTCGAGCGGGTGGAGCAAGGCACGGTGCTGGTGGACCAGGCCGGCAGCACCATGACCGAGGTGGTGGCCTCGATCAAGCGCGTCTCCGAGATCGTCGCGGCGATCAGCACCGCCAGCGCCGAGCAGAGCACCGGCGTCTCGCAGGTGGGCGAGGCGGTCAGCCAGATGGACCGGACCACGCAGCAGAACGCCGCCCTGGTGGAGGAAAGCGCGGCGGCGGCGGAGAGCCTGCAGGCTCAGGCCCAGGAGCTCGTCGGCGCGGCGGCCGTGTTCAAGCTGACCACCTGACTATTCATTTGCGGGCCAGCGCCCCAGCACCCGGTGGGTGCGACGGCCGATCAGGCTGTGGATGAGCAGGAACTCGTCGGCCCGCCAAGGCAGCGGCGTGATCGGCTGCGGCGCCACCGCACGGTCGTCATAGCCCAGCGTGAGGTGGGGCGTGAAGCTGCCCGGCGCGGGCGCCAGGCCCATCGCGACCAAGGCCCGCTCCAGCTCGCCCTGGAACTGCCGCAGCGGCGCCAGCGGCTCGCCGGCCAGCAGCACGAAGGGGAAGTTGCGCCGCCGCCGGTTGCTTTGGAAGCTCAGCGCCTGGTCCAGCACCAGCTGCAGCGGCGGCATGCGCAGCCGGGTAGCCTGCGCACACAGGGCCTCGACCAGCGCCGGCGGCAGGCCCCAGAAATCGCCCACCATGCGCAGCGTGAGATGGAAATGCTCGGGCCGGTTGGCGCGGCCGCGCAGGCCATGCTCGGCGCGCAGGCACTGCTGCAGCGCGGCGATGCGCGCGACGGCCGCGGCATCCGGGCGCAGCGCGAAGAACAGGCGGTCGGTGGGACGCGGTGTGCCCTCGTCCATCACCGACTCCGGTTCCGGCTAAGCCCTCACTCCCACTCGATCGTGGCGGGCGGCTTGCTCGAGACGTCGTAGGTCACGCGGTTGATGCCACGCACCTCGTTGATGATGCGGCCCGAGGTGCGCTTAAGCAGGCTGTAGGGCAGCTCGGCCCAGTCGGCGGTCATGAAGTCGCTGGTCTGCACCGCGCGCAGCGCCACCACGTAATCGTAGGTACGGCCGTCGCCCATCACGCCCACGCTCTTCACCGGCAGGAACACCGTGAAGGCCTGGCTGGTGAGTTCGTACCAGGTCTTGCCGCTGGCTTCGTCCTTGGTGTTGCGCAGCTCTTCGATGAAGATCGCGTCGGCGCGACGCAGCAGATCTGCGTACTCCTTCTTCACCTCGCCGAGGATGCGCACGCCCAGGCCCGGGCCCGGGAAGGGATGGCGGTAGACCATCTCGGGCGGCAGACCCAGGGCCACGCCCAGCTCGCGCACCTCGTCCTTGAAGAGCTCGCGCAGCGGCTCCAAGAGCTTCAGGCCGAGCTGCTCGGGCAGGCCGCCGACGTTGTGGTGGCTCTTGATGGTGGTGGCCTTCTTGGTCTTGGTGCCACCGCTTTCCACCACATCGGGGTAGATGGTGCCCTGGGCCAGGAAGGTCGCGCCCTTGTGGCCCTTGTCACCGGCCTTGAGCTTGGCGGCCTCGGCCTTGAACACGTCGACGAACAGGCCGCCGATGATCTTGCGCTTCTGTTCCGGGTCGGTGACACCGGCCAGCTGGCCCAGGAAGAGCTCGCTGGCATCGACGCGGATGACATGGGCATGCAGCTTGCCGGCAAACATGTCCATCACCATATCGCCCTCGTTCAGGCGCAAGAGGCCATGGTCGACGAACACGCAGGTGAGCTGGTCGCCGATGGCGCGGTGGATCAGGGCCGCGGCCACCGAGGAGTCCACGCCGCCGGAGAGGCCCAGGATGACCTCCTCATCGCCGACCTGCTCGCGGATCCTGGCCACGGCCTCGTCGATATAGCTGCCCATGATCCAGTCGCCCTTGCAGCCGGCGATGTCGCGCACAAAGCGCGTCAGCAGCGCCTGGCCCTGCAGCGTGTGCGTGACCTCGGGGTGGAACTGCACCGCGTAGTAGCCCTTCTCCTCGTTCGCCATGGCGGCGATCGGGCAGCTGGGCGTGGAGGCCATCAGCTTGAAGCCGGGCGGCAGCGTGGCGACCTTGTCGCCATGGCTCATCCAGACCTTGAGCATGCCGTGGCCCTCGGGCGTGGCGAAGTCCTCGATGCCGTTCAGCAGCTTGGTGTGGCCATGGGCGCGCACCTCGGCATAGCCGAACTCGCGGTGGTCGCTCCAGGCCACCGAACCGCCCAGCTGCACCGCCATGGTCTGCATGCCGTAGCAAATGCCCAGCACCGGCACGCCCAGATCCCACACCGCCTGCGGCGCGCGCAGTTCGTGGTCTTCGTAAGTGGAGGCATGGCTGCCGGAGAGGATGATGGCCTTGGGTGCGAAACCGCGGATGAACTCATCCGACACATCGTTGGGGTGGATCTCGCAGAACACATGGGCCTCGCGCACGCGGCGCGCGATCAGCTGGGTGACCTGGGAACCGAAATCGAGGATCAGGATCTTGTCATGCATGGCGTGGCAACTCTCAAGGCTTGGTAACTGAGGCGGAGGGGGCCGCGGCCGCATTGGCAGCCGCCGCGGGGCCCGACACATGCACGCGGTGGAAATGCCGCCATGCAAAGAAAAGCGCGCAGGCTTGCAGCAGCGCGCAGAAGTAGAACGGCGCGCCGATGCGCCAGTCGCCCTTGGGCAGCTCGGACACCAGGCCCAGCAGGCCCGCGCCGATGACGGGGGCAAACACCGCCATCAGGCTGTTCAGCGAGGCCACTGCGCCCATGGTCTGGCCCTGGGTCTTGGCATCGGCGGCATTGGAAATCATGCCCTGGATGGCGGCGCTGGCGGCAAAGCCGAGCAGATTGCAGGCGATCACCGCATACATCATCCAGCCCTCGCTGGCCGCGCCCCAGCCGGCAAAGGCCAGCACCGAGGAGATCAGGCCCAGCATGGCGAGGCGCTCGGAGGAGAACACTTTCAGCAGCTTGGTCAGCAGGAAGCCCTGCACCAGCACCGACATCACGCCCACCGCGAACATCGACCAGCCGTTCTCCTTGGGGCCCCAGCCGAACTTGAAGCTGGTGTAGAGCACCCAGCTGCTGTGCAGGATGAACTGCGCCAGCGCCGACAGGCCGATCACATAGACCAAGGGGCCCACGCCCTTGAGCGAGGCCAGCTTCTTGAGCGAGGCCACCGGATTGGCCTGGCGCCAGCTGAAGGGCCGGCGGCTCTCGGGCTTGAGCGACTCGGGCAGCACGAAGAAGCCATACAACCAATTCGTCAGCGCCAGGCAGCCCGCCACCACAAAGGGCAGGTGCAGGTTGATGGCGCCCAGCAGGCCGCCCATCACCGGGCCCAGGATGAAGCCCAGGCCGAAGGCCGCGCCCAGCATGCCGAAGCGCTTGGCGCGCTCCTCGGGGGCGGAGATGTCGGCCACATAGGCATTCGCCACCGCGGCATTGCTCTGCATCGCGCCGCTCACGAGGCGCACCGCAATGAGCATCCACAGCGCGGTGGCCATGGCGGTGACGAAGAAGCTCAGCGCCAGGCCGCAGAAGCCGATCAGCAGCACCGGCCGGCGGCCGTAGCGGTCGGACAGCGCGCCCAGGATGGGCGAGCCCAGGAAATTGGCAAAGCCGAAGGCAAAGGCCACCACGCCGTACCAGAAGGCGTGGTCAGCCTGCGAGCCGGTGAAGGTCCCCACCAGCGGCGGCAGCACCGGGATGATGAGGCCGATGGCGATCATGTCGATCAGCACCGTGACCATGATGAAGCCCATGCCGGCGGCGCGCTTCGCGGGTAGGCCAGCTGCTGCGGAGTCACTCACTGCGATGATTTCCTTAAGTGAGGAACGGGGCACTAGGCCCCGTTCGTCAAGCGGCTAGCGCTTATTCAGAGCGGTAGTTCGGCGCTTCCTTGGTGATCTGCACATCGTGCACATGGCTTTCGCGCATGCCCGCCGAGGTGATCTCCACGAACTCCGCCTTGTTCTGCATGTCGGCGATGGTGGCGCAACCGCAGTAATGCATCGAGGCCTTCAGGCCACCGGCCATCTGGAAGATGACCTGCACCACCGAGCCCTTGTAGGGCACCTGGCCCTCGATACCCTCGGGCACCAGCTTGGAGGTGTTGGGGTTGTTGGCCGAGGTGTCCTGGAAGTAGCGGTCCGCCGAGCCCTTGGCCATCGCACCCATCGAGCCCATGCCGCGGTAGCTCTTGTAGCTGCGGCCCTGGTAGAGGATCAGGTCGCCGGGGGCTTCCTCGGTGCCGGCAAAGGCGCCGCCCATCATCACGCAATCGGCGCCCGCGGCGATGGCCTTGGCCAGGTCGCCCGAGAAGCGCACGCCACCGTCGGCAATCACCGGCACGCCGGTGCCGCGCAGCGCGGTGGCGACGTTGTCGATGGCGGTGATCTGGGGCACGCCCACACCGGCGACGATGCGGGTGGTGCAGATCGAGCCCGGGCCGATGCCGACCTTGACGCCATCGGCACCGGCTTCCACCAGGGCAAGGGCGGCCGCGCCGGTGGCGATATTGCCGCCGATCACGTCCACGCCAGGGAAGTTCTGCTTCACCCAACGCACGCGCTCCAGCACGCCGGCGCTGTGGCCGTGCGCGGTGTCGACGATCAGCGCGTCCACGCCGGCCTTCACCAGCAGGCTGACGCGCTCTTCGGTATCGTCACCGAAGCCCACCGCGGCACCCACGCGCAGCTTGCCCTGGGCATCGCGTGCGGCGTTGGGGAAGCTGGTCTGCTTGGTGATGTCCTTCACCGTCATCAGGCCGCGCAGCTCGAAGGCGTCGTTGACGACCACCACGCGCTCCAGCTTGTGCTTGTGCATCAAGGCCTTGGCCTGCTCCAGCGAGGCGCCCTCCTTGACGGTGATGAGGCGTTCGGCCGGCGTCATGATCTCGCGCACCGCGACATCCATGCGGGTCTCGAAACGCAGGTCGCGGCCGGTGACGATGCCCACCACCTTCTTGCCATCCAGCACCGGGAAGCCCGACACGCCATGCAGGCGCGAGAGCTCCACCACCTCGCGCACGGTGGCGCTGGGGGTGATGGTGAAGGGCTCGCGCACCACACCCGATTCGTAGCGCTTCACACGCGCCACTTCACGGGCCTGTTGCTCGGCCGAGAGGTTTTTGTGGACGATACCGATGCCGCCCTCTTGCGCGATGGCGATGGCCAGACGCGCCTCGGTGACCGTGTCCATGGCGGCGGACACGAGCGGCAGGTTCAGTTGGATATTGCGCGACAGACGGGTCGCAAGACTGGTGTCGCGAGGCAACACCTGGGAGAACGCTGGCACCAACAACACATCATCGAAGGTGAGCGCTTTTCCTAGAAGGCGCATGAGGGAAGCTCCAGACGCAAAGCGGCATTATACGGAGTTCGGCACAAGGCGTCCGGCGGGCATGGCTGCGGACAATTGGCAACACCTCCGGCCGGCCCTGCAAGGGGTCGGCGGCGCTACACTGAGCCCCTCCTCTCGCACCCCGATGGCGCCCATGTCCGCACCGCGTATTTCCAACCCGCCGGCCGGGTTCTACCGCCTCATCGTCTGCCTGGCACTGCTGGCCCTGGCGGGCACGGCGCAGGCGCAGTGGAAGTGGCGCGATGCCCGTGGCAATGTTCAGTACAGCGACCTGCCCCCGCCGCCCGGCGTGGCGGAAAAGGACATCCTGCAGCGCCCGGTCAACCAGCGCCAGCGCATCGTCGTGACGCCGGTGGGCACCGGCGCTGCCAATGCCGCCAGCGCCCCGGCGGCCGCGGCGAGCACCCCCGCAAGACCCGACCCCGATGCGGCCGCACGCAAGAAGCAGGAACAGGAGCAGGCCGCGCAGCGCGCCGAAGAGGATCGCAAGCTGAAGGCCCAGAAGGCCGAGAACTGCAAGACCGCGCAGGGCCAGTTGCGCCTGCTGGAAGACGGTGTGCGCATCAGCCGCAAGGACGAGCGCGGCGAACGCGTGTTCCTGGACGATCAGCAGCGCGCCGAAGAAACCAAGCGCGCGCGCGCCATCATCGCGGTGGATTGCGCGCGCTGACGATCAGCGCAGGGTCAGCGCGAGTTCAACGCGAGGTCTTGCCGGCCAGCGGCCGGTGCCGCGAGACGATGCGCTCGCCCTTGGCGCGGTAGCGTTCGCGCCGCGCCTCCTTGGGATCGACGGTGAGCGGGCGATAGATCTCGATGCGGTCGCGCGCGCGCAGCGGCGTGTCGAGCGCCTGCATCCTGCCCCAAATGCCGATCTTCAGCGTGGGCAGCTGCTCGAGCAGCGCGGCGTCGAGCTCGCCGCAGCCGCGCAGGGCCTGCTCCAGCGTGGTGCCGGCGCTCAGCTGCAGCAGGCAATGCCGCACATCACCGCGGGCCGGGCTCCACACCAGTTCGACCGCGAAGCGCTCGCCCTCAGCGTGGCCCATAGACCGCCTCGGCACGCTGCACAAAGCTGTCGACAAAGGTGTTGGCGATGCGGTCGAACACCGGGCTCACCACCGCCTCCAGCGCCATGCTGGAGAAGGCATAGCTGAGCTCGAACTCGATCTTGCAGGCGAGTTGCTCGCCCTCGCCGCCCGGCTTGCCCAGGGGCAGAAAGCTCCACACGCCGTCCAGCGAGGAGAACGGCCCATCCACCAGGCTCATCTGCACGCGATGCGGCGCCTCGTGGGTGTTGCGGGTGGTGAAGGCATGGCGCACCCCGGCATAGGCCAGGCCCAGCCTGGCCGTCATGCCGGCCTCATGTTCGTCGCTGACCTCGGCGCGTTCGCACCAGGGCAGGAACTCCGGATAGCGGGTGACGGCCGTCACCAACTCGTACATCTCGCGCGGCGAGTACCAGAGCAGAACGGATTTCTTGACGTGCTTCATACAATGGCTGGATTGTATTGGGGCCAACCGCCCCATTCCTGCCCCCAGATTGAGCCCCATGTCGATTGCTGAAAACCGCCGCGCCCGATTCGAATATCACATTGAAGAACAGTTCGAGGCCGGCATGGTGCTGGAGGGCTGGGAGGTCAAGGCGGTGCGTGCCGGCCAGGTCCAGCTGACCGACGGCTACGTGATGATCCGCGACGGCGAGCTGTTCCTGATCGGCTGCCGCATCAACCCGCTGCGCACCGCCTCCACCCACGTCAACCCCTTGGCCGACCGCACCAAGAAGCTGTTGATGAAGAAGGAGGAAATCCGGCGCCTGATCGGCAAGGTGGAACAGAAGGGCTTCACTCTGGTGCCGCTGAACCTGCATTACAAGGGCGGGCGCGTAAAGTGCGACATCGCCCTGGCCAAGGGCAAGGACCTGCACGACAAGCGCGAGACCGAGAAGAAGCGCGATTGGGAGCGCGAAAAGGGCCGCTTGATGCGGCACGCCGTGCCGTCCAACAAGCGCTCAGGCAAGGACTGAGAGCGCCCGCTCCAGGTCGGCGCGCAGATCGGCCTCGGCCTCCAGGCCGATCGCGAAGCGCACGATCTGCCCCTCGGCATAGGGCAGGCCCAGCGCGCGGCTGCGGCTCATGTCGTAGGGCACGGCCAGGCTCATCGGGCCGGCCCATGAATAGCCGATACCGAAGAGTCGCAGCGCATCCACGAAGGCATCGACCTCACGCTGGCCGTAGCGCGGCTTGAACACCACGGAAAACAGGCAGGCCGCGCCGGCCGAACTGGTCTGCAGCCAATGCTCGTGCCCCGGCGAGCCGGGCAAGGCGGGGTGCAACACCCGCGCCACCTCGGGCCGCGCCTGCATCCACGCCGCCAGCGCACGCGTGCAGGCATCCTGGGCCCGGTAGCGCAGCTCCAGCGTGGGCAGGCCGCGCAGCACCAGCTCCACATCGTTCTGGCCCAGGCCGTAGCCCAGGTGCTCGTGCGCATGGTTGAGGCGCTCGTGCAGGGCCAGATCGCGGGTGCAGACCGAGCCCATCAGCACATCGGCGCCGCCCGAGGGGTATTTGGTAAGCGCCTGCATGACGATGTCGCAGCCCAGCCCAGCATGGCTTTGCGGTGCGATCTCGAAGGCATTGAACGCAAGACCTGCCCCCCAGGTGTTGTCCATCGCGGTCAGCACGCCGTGCGCCTTGCAGGCCTGCAGGAGGCCGATCAGATCGGGGAATTCCAGCGTGATCGAGCCCGCCGCCTCCAGCCAGACCAGCTTGGTCTGCGGCCCCAGCAGGGCCTTGAAGCCGGCCGCGTCGAGCGGATCGTAGAAGCGGTGCGTGATGCCGAACTGCGGCAGGAAGGACTCGCTCAGATAGCGGTTCTGGCCGTAGACATTGTCCGGGACCAGCACCTCGTCGCCGGGGCGCAGCAGGCCCAGGCTCACCAGGGTCACGGCCGCCAGACCGCTGGGCACCAGCAGGCAATGCTCGGCATGCTCCAGCGTGGCCAGGCGCGCCGCCAGGGTGTAGCTGGTGGGCGTGCCATGCAGGCCGTAGCGGTAGCTGTGGCCATCGCGCGGGCGCGGGGTGCGCAGGTCGGCGGTGTTCTTGAACAGCACCGTCGAGGCCTTGTAGACGCCCACCGGCACCGCCTCCCAACCCGCCGGCGCCCGATAGGGGTGGTGGATCTGCTGGGTGCTGACGGCCTGCGGCTGCTTGTCGCGCTGCTGCTGCTGCTCGCTCATATGGGCATGGCGATCAGGTCATGGCCCTCCGTGGCGACGATGCGCGCACGCGTGAACTCGCCCACCTTGAGTTGCTTGCTGGCCTTCTCGGGCGGCAGCAGGCGCACGGTGCCGTCGATCTCCGGCGCATCGGCGTAGGAGCGCCCCACCCCACCCTTGCGGCCCAGGGCCGGGGCGGAATCCACCAGCACCTGCATGGTGGCGCCGACACGGCGCGCCAGCTTGGCGGCGGAAACCCGCTCGGCCACTTCCATGAAGCGGGCACGGCGCTCCTCGCGCACGGCCTCGGGCAAGGCACCGTCCAGCTCGTTGGCGCTGGCGCCTTCCACCGGCGAGTAGGCGAAGCAGCCGGCGCGGTCGATCTGCGCTTCCTGCATGAAGTCCAGCAGGTACTGGAATTCGGCCTCGGTCTCGCCAGGGAAGCCGGCGATGAAGGTAGAGCGGATCACGATGTCCGGGCAGCTCTCGCGCCAGCGCAGGATGCGCTCCATATTCTTCTCGCCATTGGCGGGGCGCTTCATGCGCTTGAGCACGTCCGGGTGGGCATGCTGGAAGGGCACGTCCAGATAGGGCAGCACCAGTCCTTCGGCCATCAGCGGCAGCACCTCGTCCACATGGGGATACGGGTAGACGTAGTGCAGGCGCACCCAGGCACCATATTGCTTGGCCAGCTCGCCCATCTGCGCCACCAGGTCCAGCATGCGGGTCTTGACCGGCTTGCCATCCCAGAAACCCATGCGGTACTTGACGTCCACGCCATAGGCGCTGGTGTCCTGGCTCACCACCAGCAGCTCCTTCACGCCCGACTCGAACAGCGCGCGCGCCTCGTTCAGCACGTCGCCGATCGGGCGCGAGACCAGATCGCCACGCATGCTGGGGATGATGCAGAAGCTGCAACGGTGGTTGCAGCCTTCGCTGATCTTCAGATAGGCATAGTGCTTGGGCGTGAGCTTGATGCCCGCGATGCCGCGCGACTCCGGCACCAGATCGATGAAGGGATCGTGCGGCTTGGGCACATGGGTGTGCACCGCGTCCATCACCTCCTGGGTGGCATGCGGGCCCGTCACCGCCAGCACGCTGGGGTGCATCTCGCGCACCAGGCTGCCGGCATCCGAGCTGGCATGACCGGCCTTGGCGCCCAGGCAGCCGGTGACGATGACCTTGCCGTTCTCGGCCAGGGCCTCGCCGATGGTGTCCAGGCTCTCCTTCACCGCGTCGTCGATGAAGCCGCAGGTGTTGACAATCACTAGATCGGCGCCGGCAAAGGTCTTGGAGGTTTCATACCCCTCCGCACGCAGCTGCGTGAGGATGAGCTCGGAGTCGGTCAGCGCCTTGGGGCAGCCCAGGCTGACGAAGCCGATCTTGGGGGCGGAGTTCTGGACGGGTGCTTCATTCATCCCGCGATTATCTCAGCCCCGACCGGCGCTGCTATTTCTTGGGCGGAAATCCTGGCATGCCAGGCATGCCAGGCATGCCGGGGAAGGCCTTCTGCATCTGCTCGGTCATCTGTTCGATCAGGTTCTTGGACTGCTCGACATAGTTGCCCATCAGGCCCTGCATCACCGGCGACTGGCCGCTGAGAAACTGCGACCACAGCTCGGGGCTGAAGGGCAGACCCTTGCTCTGCTCGGTGAACTTGCTCTGCAGCTCGCCGAAGGTCTGCATGTTCTTTTCCAGATAGGCGCCCATCACGCCCTGCATCGCATTGCCATAGAAGCGGATGATCTGCTCCAGCAGCTGGGTGGTGAACATCGGCATGCCACCGGTCTCCTCCTCCAGGATGATCTGCAGCAGGATGGAACGCGTCAGGTCCTCGGCCGTCTTGGCGTCGCGCACCTCGAAGGCAATGCCTTCCAGCACCATCTTCTTGACATCGCTGAGGGTGATGTAGCTGCTGGTATGGGTGTCGTAGAGGCGGCGGTTCGGGTACTTCTTGAGTACGCGCGGGCCGGCAGCCGCCGGTGTGCCTTCTGCAGAGGCAGACTTGCCGCGACGGGCAGTAACCATGAAAACTCCCAGGGAAAATCTTGCTGTATGCGCGCAGATTCTAGGAGTCGGCGCCACGCGGGGCTGACGGGTTTACCCCTGCGCGGCCACAGCATTGCGCGGAGTTCGCTCATCAGGCGGGCAGCGCCGCCTCGCGCCATTCCGCCGGCGGGCGCCGCAGTGCCGCCAGTACCAGGGCTTCATCGCGGCAGCTGTAGACCTGCAGCTCACCCTGGCGCACGCAGGCCTGCAGATCGGTCTGCGCACGCACCATCAGGGCGTCGGCGCTGCCGCGCTCCTGCAGGCCCCGGCCCGCGGCCAGGCCCACCCAGGCATTGCGCCCGGAACGCTTGGCGGTCAGCAGGGCCAGATCGGCCAGCCGCACCACGTCCTGCCAGCCCAGCGCGCGCGGGTCGGCATCCACAAAGGGCAGGCAGGCAAAGCCGATCGAGCAGGTGATGGACAGCCGGCGGCCATCGTCCAGCACAAAGGGACTTTCCACCACCACGCTGCGCAGGCGCTCGGCCAGCTCCTGCACGCGCAGGCGGTTGGTGTCGCGCGCCACCGCCAGGAATTCCTCGCCACCCCAGCGCACCAGATGATCCGACTCGCGCAGCACCGTGCGCAGGCGCCGTCCGAACTGCACCAGCACCGCGTCGCCGGCGGCGTGGCCGTACTCGTCGTTGACCCGCTTGAAGTGATCGATGTCGATCAGGAAGAACAGGCTGTCGGTATCCACCGGCTGCGGCACCGCGGTCAGCGCCGCCTCGCGCGCGCGCCGCTGGCTGGCGGCGATTTCGGCCTCGATATGCTCGGCCAGGAAGCGCCGGTTGTGCAGGCCGGTGAGCGGGTCGCTGATGCTGGCCAGCTCCAGCACGCGCGACTTCTCCTCCAGCGCGCGCGAGACCTGCTCCAGCGCGGCCGTGCGCTCGCTCACCTTGAGCTCGAGCTCGCGCTGGCGCCTGCGCAGCCAGCGCGTACGCAGCTGCACCACCGCCACCACGGTCAGCAGCAGGAGCAGCAGCACCAGCAGCTTGAACCAGAGCGTCTGATGCCAGGCCGGCAGCACGCGGATCGGCAGGCTCAGCACCGCCTCGCTCCAGGCGCCGTCGCGGTTGGAGCCGCGCAGCTGCAGCTGGTACTGGCCGGGTGGCAGGTTGGTGTAGCTGGCCAGGCGGCGGGTGGCGTCGCTGGCGATCCAGTCGCGGTCGAAGCCCAGCAGGCGATGGGCATAGCGGTTGCGATCCGGCGCCGAGTAATCGAGCGCCGCATACTCCACCGCAAAGCTGTTCGCGTCCGGCTGTATCTCCAAGCTGGACAACTCGGCCTGCTGCGCCGGCCCGATGCCGCGCAGCAGGCTGCCCGCCACCAGCTGCCGCCCGCCCGCATGCAGCTCGCTGATCACCAGCGGCGGCCGGTAGCTCCAGGGCTGCACATGCGCGGGCTGCACGATGGTCATGCCGCCGGCGCCGCCGAACAGCAACTCGCCCTCGCTGCTGCGCGCCGCCGAGCCAGTCCAGTAGGTCTGGAATTCCACGCCCTCGGCGCGCCGCAGGGCCCGCACCTCCAGGGTCTTGGGATGGATGCGCGCCAGGCCGTTGTCGGTACTGACCCACAACTGGCCCTGGCCGTCCTCCAGCAGGGCGTTGACGGTCTCGTCCGGCAAGCCCTCGGCCAGCCCGATGCGGCGCTGCTGCCCATCCGGCTCCAGCAACTTGATGCCGCCGCCATAGGTGCCGACCCAGAGCCGTTGCTGGCGGTCGGTATAGAGCGCGGTGATGAAGCCGGCACTGGGCTGCGCGCCCGTGTTGCCAACGTCCAGCGGCACGGGGCGGACCACGCCGGTCCCGGGCTCGAGGTGGTTCAGGCCATTGCGCGTGCCGATCCAGATGCCGCCGGCGGCCGCGCGCGCCAATACAACGATGCGCTCGTCGCTGAGGCGCTGGCCGCGCCCGCGCAACTCCAGGCGGGCCTGACCGCTGCGCAGGTCGAGCGACCACAGGCCGTCGCTCTGCCCGCCGATCCAGAGCTTGCCGCCCTCGGCCAACAGAGTCCAGGTGGACGCGGCCGGATCGCGGCCGGGCCATTGCACCCGGCTGATGCGGCTGCCGTCGGCAGCGGCGCGGTAAAGCCCGCGCTTGGTGGCGATATAGACCTGTCCATCGCCGCCCAGCTCCAGGGCCAGCACGATGTCTGCCGGCAGCGCCCGTTCCGGCCGTCGCGCATCCGGCCGCAAGGCCGCCACCAAGGCGCCGCTGCTGTCGATGATCTCGACGCCGCGCTTGTGCGTGCCAAGCCAGAAGCGGTCCGGGCCGACCGGCAATATCCAGCTGACCTCGTTGCTGGCGGCCTGCTCACCCGCATCGCAGCGCAGCTGCGGCGCGCAGGGCGGCGCACCGTACATGGTGAGCACGGCCGCCTGGCCGGGGTCGTGGCGGCTCAGGCCGCGGTTGCTGGCCACCCAGACCAGCCCCGAACGGTCGCGGTGAAAACCGCGCACCGCGTTGTCGGCCAGGCTCACCGGCAGGCTGGGCAGGTGGCGGATATGACGCGTCTGCGCGGTGGCCAAGTCCACCACCTGAATGCCCCGCGTCAGCGTGCCCAGCCAGATCTCGCCCGGCCGGGCTTCGATGATGCCGGTCACCGGCTCGCTGCCGAGCGCGGCCGCCTGAGGCTGCGCAGCACTGCTGCGCACCGGCACTGCCGCGGCGTCGGCGCGCGCCATCTTGAAGGCGCCATGCTGGGCCGTGCCTATCCAGACCTGGCCCAGGCTGTCTTCGTACAGACTGAGGGTGCGCGGCTGCGGCCCGCCGCTGGGCAGGGGCACGGCGGCAAAGCGCGGCGCACGCACCTCGCGCCTGAACAGCCCCTCTTCGGTACCGACCCACAGACTGCCATCGCGGCTGCGCAACAGACTCAGCACCTGCAAGCCGGACAGGCCGGCCGCTTCGCCGGACAGGCGCTGCACCGCCGAGCTGGCGGCGTCCACATGGTCCAGGCCCGCATTGGTGCCCACCCAGAGCCCGCCGTTGCCATCGTCGATGATGCTGTTGACGCTCACATGGCTGAGCCCGGCCTGGCCCACCGGGAGGGTGGTGAAACTGTTGCTGGCACGCTCGTAGCGCACCAGGCCCGCGCCGCTGGTGCCGATCCAGAGCCGGCCGGCCGCATCGGCATGCAGGGTCTGGATGAAGTTATCGGGCAGCGCCGTGGGCTGCTTGGGATCGGCCTTGTAGACGCGGAAGCGGTAGCCGTCCCAGCGCGCCAGCCCGGCCAGGGTGCCCACCCACAGAAAACCATCGCCGTCCTGGGCCACCGAGGTCGCGATCTCGTTGGGCAGGCCCTGCTCCTGGCGCAGATGCTGGAAGCTGGTCTGCACCAGCGCCGACCAGCGCGCCGGCGCCGCCCCGGCGGGCGCGGCCAGGCAGGGCAGCACCACGAACAAGAGGCCCAGCACCCAGGGCAGAAGTCCGTGGCCGTAGGGGATGTGCGGTGGCGGATGGTGCGGCTGAGTCACGCCCGCATTGTGTACGAGGCCTGGCGCGCCCAATATCGGCGCAAGCCCGCAGAAGTCGGCCACCTCAGCGCAAAGCAAAAAGCCCGGCAACTTTGTGAGTTACCGGGCTTCCGTGTACTAGGGTGTACCTACCAAATTTGGTAGGCGCGATTGGATTCGAACCAACGACCCCCACCATGTCAAGGTGGTGCTCTAACCAACTGAGCTACGCGCCTGAAGAGCTTCGCAGTATAGCACGCTTTTTCGAGTCGTCCAGAAACATGCACTCATCCATCGCATTCATTTGCGGCGCGCGCCGCGTACCCCGTTCACCTGGGCCACCGCACGCAGCACCTGGGCCAGGCGGGCCGAGTCGGCCACCTCGACGGTGAAGCTCATCCAGGCGGTGTCGCCGCGCAGCTCCTTGGCGGACTGGGTGTTCACCGCGGTGACGTTCATCTTCTCCTTCGCGAACACTTCCAGCACATCGCGCAGCAGGCCCGCGCGCACCGAGGCCTCGACGATCACGTCGACCGGATAGAGCAGGCCCTTCTTCTCGCCACCCTCCCCCCAGGCCACCGCGATCACGCGCTCGGGCGCGCGCTGCGCCATCTGGCGGAAGTTGCTGCAATCGCGGCGATGGATGGCCACGCCCTTGCCGCGCGTCACATAGCCGGCGATGACATCGGGCGGCGCGGGCCGGCAGCAACGCGCCAGATTGGTGAGCAGCGAATCGACGCCCACCACCAGCACACCTCCCTGCCCTCCCTGCCTGGGCGCGCTGCTGCCGGCCTTGGTGCGGCGCTGCGCCAGCATCTCGTCGGTATCGGGCTCGGGCGCCGGCGGGCGCAGCAGCAGCTCGATATTGCGCAGCGAGTACTCGTCCTTGCCCACCACCTCGAACAAGGCGTCGGCATGCTTGAAGCCCAGGCGCCCCGCCAGATCCTCCAGCTTGATGGCCGTCTTGCCCTCGCGCTGCAGCAGCTTCTCCACCAGCTCGCGGCCCTTGGCAATCGTCTGCGCCTGCGCCTGCGCGTTGAACCAGGCGCGCACCTTGGTGCGGCTGCGCTGGCTGTGCAGATAGCCCAGCTCGGGGTTGAGCCAGTCCAGCGAGGGGCCGCCCTCCTTGAGCGCGGTGATCTCGACCGTCTGGCCGCTCTTCAGCGCGGTGTTGAGCGGCACCATCACGCCATCGATCTTGGCGCCGCGGCAGCGGTGGCCCAGATCCGTGTGCAGGGCGTAGGCGAAATCGATCGGCGTGGCCCCGGCGCTCAGCTCGACGATGGCGGCCTGCGGCGTGAACACATAGATGCGGTCGTCGAACACCGCCGCGCTCTCGCCCGCCAGGGTGTCGCGCTCCCAGGCCAGCAACTGGTGCAGCACCGCCTTGCGCGCCTCGGCCACGCGTTCCTCGAACTCGCCCGCGGCGCTCACGCCCGCATAGCCCTTGGTGCCGGCCTCCTTGTAGGCCCAATGCGCGGCCACACCATGCTCGGCATGCTCGTGCATGGCGCGCGTGCGTATCTGTACCTCCATCACGCGCCCGTCGGCCCCCGCCACCACCGTGTGCAGCGACTGGTAGCCATTCGGCTTGGGCTTGGCGATGTAGTCGTCGAACTCGCCCGCCATGGGCGTGTAATGCTCGTGCAGATAGCTCAGCGCGGCATAGCAGTCCTGCACCGAAGGCACGATCACGCGCAGCGCGCGCAGGTCGAACACGCGCGCCAGCGTCAGGTCCTTGCCCTGCATCTTTTTCCAGATGCTGTAGAGATGCTTGGGCCGCCCCTGCACCTCGGCCGCGATGCCCTGCCCCTGCAGGCCCGCCAGCAGCGTCTGCCGGCAGGACTCCACATGCTGCTCGCGCTCCAGGCGTTTCTCGTCCAGGCCCTTGGCGATCTCGCGGTATTTCTCGGGCTCGAGGAAGCGGAAGGAGAGATCCTCGATCTCCCACTTGATCTGCCAGATACCCAGGCGGTTGGCGAGCGGCGCGAACACCTGCTGCGACTCGGCCGCCAGCGCGCGCGGGCAGGCCCGCTTGCTGGCGGCAAAGTAACGCAGCGTCTGCAGGCGCGAGGCCAGCCGCAACAGCACCACGCGCAGGTCGCGCGAGAACGCCAGCAGCATCTTGCGCACGCGCTCGGTCTGCTGCGAGAGCTGCTCCTCGCCCACCACCGCCTCGCGCGCCGCGCGCTGGATCTGCACCAGCTTGCGCGTGTGCGTGACCAGGCTCGCATAGCTCTCGCCGAAGGCCTTGGCGACGATCTCCTCGGGCTTGTTGAGGAAGTCGCCCGCATAGACCAGGTAGGCGGCGGCCTGCATCGCCGGCGCGGCGCCCACGCCCGCCAGGATGGCGGCCACGCCGTCGGCATGGGCCAGCGCCTCTTCGCCGGTATCGAGCGGCTGGCCGCTCAGCAGCGGCTCGGCAAAGGCGCGCGCGCGCGGCACCGGCAGGCTGGACTCGCCGGCCTTGGCGTCGGGATGGCTGCTGGGCAGGGCAGATGGAAGGCCAGGCAGGCCGGCCTTCGCGTCGGCATCCAGCAGCGCCACGATCGGTGCCGCATGCTCGGCAACAGCGCTAAGTCCGGTCTTCATGCGGCCAACAGGAACTCGCTCAGCAGGCCGATCTGCCCGGGGTCGTTGAGCATCGGTGCATGGCCCACGCCGGTCAGCTCACGCAGCTGGGCCTTGGGGCCGCGCGCGCGCATGGCCTGCGCGGTGGCGGCGGACAGCAGGTCCGAGTCGGCGCCGCGCACCAGCAGGGTCGGGCAGCGCAACGCGTCATAGGCGCGCCACAGCATGGCCTCGCCGGCGGCGGCAAGTTCCGGCGTCACGGCGGCCAGCGGCTCGGCAATGCGCGGGTCGTAGTGCAGGCGCACGCCGCTGCCCGCGGGTTTGAACATCGGGCGCGAGAGCGCCAGCCAGGCCGCCTCGCTGTGCGGGCCGAAGCCGGCCGAAATGCTGCGCAGATAGGCCGCGCCCTCCTCCAGCGAGGCGAAGTCCATGCGCTGGCCCAGGTAGCTGCCGATGCGCTTGATCGCATCGGGCTCGATCGCCGGGCCGACATCGTTGAGCACCAGGCGCCGCACCGGATTGCCTGGCAGCGCCGCCAGCCCCATGCCGATCAAGCCGCCCATCGAGGTGCCGACCCAGTCGACCTGTTCCACGTCCAGGCGCGCCAGCAGGGTCACCATATCGGCCACATAGGTGGGGATCTGGTAAAGCGCCGGATTGGCCAACCAGTCGGAACTGCCGCGCCCCACCACGTCGGGGCAGATCACGCGGTACTGCGCCGCCAGCGCCTGGGCCAGGGCATCGAAATCGCGCCCCTGGCGCGACAGCCCGTGCACGCAGACCAGCACGCGCGGGTTGTCGCGCGCGCCCCATTCCCAATAGCCCATGCGGTGCAGGCCGGCGGGGCTCAGGCATTGCACATGTTTCAGCAGCGGTTCAGCCATACTTCGTATCCTTCACGGACATCGTAACAACGCCCAGAGGATCCTCATGTTGTTGAATGGCAAGACCGCCCTCGTCACCGGTTCCACCAGCGGTATCGGCTTGGGTATCGCCCTCTCGCTCGCTCGCCAGGGCGCCCATATCGTGCTGAACGGCTTCGGCGATGTCGAGGCGCCCAAGGCCCAAGTGGCGGCCCTCGGTGTCAAGGTGGGCTATCACGGCGCCGACATGAGCAAGCCGGCCGAGATCGAGGCCATGATGGCCTATGTGAATGCCGAGTTCGGTGGCTGCGACATCCTCGTCAACAACGCCGGCATCCAGCATGTGGCCCCGGTGGAAGACTTCCCGGTCGAGCGCTGGGACGCCATCATCGCCATCAACCTCAGCTCGGCCTTCCACACCACCCGCCTGGCCCTGCCCAGCATGAAGGCGCGCGGCTGGGGCCGTGTCATCAACCTGGCCTCGGTGCATGGCCTGGTGGCCTCGGCGCAGAAATCGGCCTATGTGGCGGCCAAGCACGGCCTGGTGGGCTTCACCAAGGCGGTGGCGCTGGAGACCGCCACCAGCCCGGTGACGGTCAACGCCATCTGCCCCGGCTGGGTGCTGACCCCGCTGGTGCAGAAACAGGTGGACGCGCGCGCCGCCGCCGACGGTGTGGACGACGCGGAGGCCAAGCGCCGCCTGCTGGCCGAGAAACAGCCCTCGCTGCAGTTCACCACGCCCGAGCAACTCGGCGAACTGGCCGTCTTCCTGTGCTCGGACGCGGCCGCCAATGTGCGCGGCCAGGCCTGGAGCCTGGACGGCGGCTGGACCGCTCAATAACGCTTCACTTCCCCATCAGCACCACGCCACTCACGGTGGCGCTGACGCTGGCCTTGCCGGCCTCCACCGGCAGGGCCTCGTCGGCCATGGCGGCGGACTTGAAGCGCGCCATCGGCGCGGCCATGGGCTGCGGCATATTGCTGTCGGCGCTCACCGTCACCTCGCCGATCTGGTAGCCGCCGTAGCCGAACTGGCGCGCATAGTCGGCCGCCTTGGCCTTGTAGCGCGCGATCGCCTGCGCCACCACATCGCTCTCCTGCTTCTCGCGTGCCTCGCGCGAGAGGCTGTAGCCCACGCTGGCAATACTCATGCTGCTCACGCGGCCGGTCAGCTGCGCGATCGCAGCCATGTCCTTGCCCTCCACCAGCAGCTCGGCCGAGCCCTGCCAGCCATTGATACCGCCCTTGGGTGCATAGCGCGGATAGAGCGAGAAGTTGCCGGTCTGCACCTCCACCGCGCCGGGCTTGGCGATCTTGCGCGCCTCGGCCAGGGCCGCGTCCAGCGCCTGCTTGAGCTGGCTCTGCACCAGGCCGGCATCGCTGCCCTCCTTGGTGATGCCGAAGCGCACCGTGAGCGTGTCGCGCGGCACTTCCACGGTGGCGCTGGCACTCAGGCTGAGAGCGTCGCGGCGCGGCGCCTCGGCCGCGGCCGTGCTGCCGGCGGCCAGGGCCAGCGTGATGGTGGTGACGGCGATGGAAAGCTTCGAGTTCATATTCCTCCTTGGCGGGCAGCATGCCCTGTCGGAGCCAGCATAGCGCCCGACCCCTCTCCACCGTTGACCGCCGTTGACCGCCATGGCCCAGATAAAGCAAGTGTTACCAAGCTGTAACGACTGCTGCGAGCTGCAAGACCTCGGCAAAAAACGGCTCACAATGCCTCTGTTACAAATTCAGGAGTCGCGCCATGAGCAGCAACGCCCGCCCCAATCGCATCCTGGTCGTGGACGACGACGCCCGCATCCGCGACCTGCTGCGCCGCTACCTCACCCAGGAAGGCTTTGACGTGCTGCTGGCCGAGGACAGCAAGGCCCTCAACAAGCAGCTGACGCGCGAGACCGTGGACCTGATCGTGCTGGACCTGATGCTGCCCGGCGAGGACGGCCTGTCGATCTGCCGGCGCCTGCGCGGCGGCAACGACAACACCCCCATCATCATGCTCACCGCCAAGGTCGAGGAGGTGGACCGCATCGTCGGCCTGGAGGTGGGCGCCGACGACTACCTGGCCAAGCCCTTCAACCCGCGCGAGCTGCTGGCCCGCATCAACGCGGTGCTGCGCCGCCGCCCGCCGCCGGAAGCGCCCGGCGCGCCCTCCAAGGAGCCGATGACGGTGACCTTCGGCCCCTTCGAGTTCGACCTCGCGCTGCGCCGCCTCTCCAAGGGCGGCGAGGCCCTGCCGCTCACCACCGGCGAGTTCTCGATGCTGAAGGCCCTGGTGCGCCACCCGCGCCAGCCGCTCTCGCGCGACAAGCTGGCGCAGCTGGCGCGCGGCCGCGAGTTCGAGCCCTTCGACCGCAGCCTGGACGTGCAGATCTCGCGCCTGCGCAAGCTGCTGGAGGCCGACCCCGCCCAGCCCCGCTACATCCAGACGGTGTGGGGCGTGGGCTATGTGTTCGTGCCTGACGAAGCAAGTTGATGCCCCACCCCAGGCTGGCGCTGAATCTTTTCTGGCGCACTTTTGCCCTGCTGGCCATTCTGCTCACCGGCGGTGTGCTGGCCTGGCAGCAGACCTTCAAGGTGCTGGAGGCCGAGCCGCGCGCGCTCGAGGCGGCGCACCAGCTGGCCGGCCTGGTCAACCTCAGCCGCATCGCGCTGACCAATACCGACAGCATCAACCGCGTTGCGGTGATCAAGTCGCTCACCAGCGAGGACGTGCTGGTTGAGGTAGCCGAGGTCACCGACCAATGGCAGGCCTTCGACCTCAGCCCGTTTGCCAAGCAGCTGGCCCAGGCCCTGCGCGCGCGCCTGGGGCAGAACACCGTGGTGGCGCGCAGCCTGAACGGGCGCGCCGGCCTGTGGGTGCGCTTCGGCATCGGTGACGACCAGTTCTGGCTGCGCACCAGCCCCGAGCCGCTCTCGGTCTCCTTCACCAACAACTGGTGGTGGGTGCTGATCGCCTTCATGGCCACGCTGCTGGGCTCGGTGGCGATCGCGCGCCTGATCAACCAGCCGCTGCGCGAGCTGAGCGTGGCGGCCGGCCGCATCCGCGAGGGCGAATACGACTCACGCCTGGACGAGACCACCCGCACCAGCGAGATCCGCGAGGTCAATATGGGCTTCAACCGCATGGCGCGCGAGCTTGCCAAGCTGGAGGAAGACCGCGCGGTGATGCTGGCCGGCATCTCGCACGATCTGCGCACGCCGCTGGCGCGGCTGCGCCTGGAAATGGAAATGAGCGTCTCCGACGAGCAGGCGCGCCAGTTCATGGCGCAGGACATCGACCAGCTCGACGCCATCATCAGCAAGTTCATGGACTATGCGCGCCCCACCGAGCTGGCGCTGGAAGCTTTCCCCCTGATCGACGTGGTGGAGCGCGAGGCCCAGGGCTTTCGCGATCCGAGCCAGATCCGCATCCGCCTCGAGGTGCCGCGCGAACTCAAGGTCTGGGCCGACGACACCGAGCTGGGCCGGGTGCTGCTGAACCTGCTCGAGAACGCGCGCCGCTACGGCCATGAGGAGGGTCAGCCGGCGCTGGTGGAGATCAGCGCCCAGCCCCAGGGCGGCGAGATCCTGCTGCAGGTGCGCGACCATGGCCCCGGCGTGCCCGAGGACAAGCTGGCGCGCCTGACCACGCCCTTCTACCGCGGCGACAGCGCGCGTACCTCGGCCACCGGCGCCGGCCTGGGCCTGGCCATCGTGGAGAAATCGGTGCAGCGCCTGGGCGGCTTCGTGCACATCGCCAATGCCAGCGATGGCGGCCTGGTGACGGTGCTGCGACTGCGTCGCGCCGCCTGAGCGGACTCAGCCGGCGCTCAGCAGGCAGACCGCGCGCGCCTCGATCGCGCGGCCCTCGCCCACCGGCCCCATCTTCTCGGCCGTCTTGGCCTTCACATTGACCTGCGCCAGCTGGATGCCCAGCACCTCGGCCAGGCGCGCGCGCATGGCCGGGATATGCGGCGCCATCTTGGGCGCCTGGGCCACGATGGTGGCATCCAGATTGACGATCAGCCAACCCTCGGCGCGCACGCGCCGGTAGGCCTCGGCCAGCAAGACCATCGAGTCCGCCCCCTTGAACTCGGCCGCGGTGTCGGGAAAGAGCTTGCCGATATCGCCCAGCGCGGCCGCACCCAGCAGGGCATCGGTGATGGCATGGGCCAGCGCATCGGCATCCGAGTGGCCCAGCAGGCCGTGGCTGTGCGGGATCGTCACGCCGCCCAGAATCAGGGGGCGATCGGTCACCAGGGCATGGGTATCCCAGCCTTCGCCAATGCGCAGTGGAGCTGGTGTCGGAGGCAATGTCATGGGGCGCGTTCAGCCTGCTTGCAAAGGCACTGAGCTTATCGCACTCAACAAGGCCGCCGGACTGCGCTATGGTGGCGGCCGCGACGCCCTGCCCTCCATGACCTTACGCCCACGCCACCTTCCCCTGCTGCTTCTGACCCTGCTGCTGGCCGCGCCGCTGCGCGCCGAACCGCCCGGACCGCCCGAGGCGCTTGAGCGGCCGGAGCGCCCCAGGATCGGCCTGGTGCTCTCGGGCGGCGGCGCCCGCGGGCTGGCGCATATCGGCGTGCTCAAGGTGCTGGAGGAGCTGCGCGTGCCGGTGGACCTGGTGGTGGGCACCAGCATGGGCGCGGTGGTGGGAGGCGCCTATGCCTCCGGGCGCAGCACCGCCGAGCTGCAGGACTTCGTGCTGCGCAGCGACTGGGACGCCATCCTGGCCGACCGCCCGCCGCGGCAAGACCTGACCCTGCGCCGCCGCATCGAGGACCAGCTGCTGCCCTCGCGCCTGGAACTGGGCCTGAGCCGGGCCAGCGGCGCCAGCCTGCCGCCCGCCGCGGCCGGCAACAGCGCGCTCGAGTTCACGCTCGAAAGCCTGGTGCCCGACGAGATCGCCGAGCAGCCGATCAGCCAGCTGCGCCTGCCCTTTCGCGCCATCGCCACCGATCTGCTGAATGGCGAGCTGATCGAGATGGTGGACACGCCGCTGTTCCTGGCGATGCGCGCCTCGATGGCGGTGCCCGGCGTGTTCGCGCCGGTGCGCGTGAACGGCCGGCCGGTGGTGGACGGCGGCCTGGTGCGCAATCTGGGCGTCGACATCGCGCGCAAGATGGGGGCCGAGCTGATCATCGCGGTGAACGTGGGTTCGCCGCTGCTGGAGGCGCGCGAGATCACCAGCGCGGTGGGCGTGGCCAACCAGATGCTGCAGATCCTCACCAACCAGAACGTCGAGCGCTCGCTGCGCCAGCTGCAGCCGCAGGACGTGCTGATCGACCCCGACCTGGGCAATCTCAGCTTCATGGACTTCACGCGCCAGGCCGAGGCGCTGGACGCCGGCCAGCGCGCCGCCATGGCCGCGCACGAACGCCTGCGCGCGCTGGCGCTGAGCCCCGAGGCCTATGCGGCGCTGGAACGGCTGCGCCGCAGCGCCCCCGGCAACCTCGCCAAGGCCCTGCCGCTGGCCAGCCTCAGCATCGAGGGCACGCAGCGCAGCAACCCCGAGGCCTTGCGCAATGAGCTGGACCTCAAAGCCGGCCAGCCGATCAGCCAGGCCGAGATCAACAAGGCCGCCGCCCAGCTCTATGGCAGCGGCGATTTCGAGCGCGTCGACAGCCAGGTGCAGGACCGCGACGGCCAGCGCCATGTCACCCTGCATGTGGCCGAGGCCGACTGGGCGCGCAGCCGCCTGCGTCTGGGGCTGGAGCTCTACAGCAATTTCGCCGACGCGAATCGTTTCTCGCTGGTGGCCATGCATGTGGCCACCTGGCTGAACGCCTGGGGCGCCGAGCTGCGCAGCACCGGCCGCATCGGCGCCGAGCGCGGCCTGGGCACGCAGCTGATGCAGCCGCTGGGCCCCGGCTCGCCCTGGCATCTCAGCGGCACGCTGGCCTACCAGGCCGGCGGCAGCGACCTGTTCGACAACGGCCGCCGCGCCCTGCGCCTGGCCTCCAGCTCGGGCAGCGCCAGCCTGGCGCTGGGCCGCAATCTGGGCAACTGGGGCGAGGTCGAGCTGGGCGTGGCGCGCACGCGCAGCTCGGTGCATGTGGAAATCCCGGCCGACCCGACCCTGCCCGAGTCCACCGCCACCTTCCAGCAGCAGTTCGCGCAGATCAGCGTGGACACACTGGATTCGCTCGGCTTCCCCAGCCGCGGCGTGCTGCTGAACGCGCAATGGCAGCGCTACCGGCGCGCCGAGCAGCAGGCCCATCAATTCGGTGCGCTGGGCCTGGCGGCCTTCCGCGCCGGGCTGTGGGCGGGCCATCTGTATGGCGAGTGGAGCCACACCGACCTGGGCAGCACCAGCCCGCTGGGCGGCTTCCTGCGCCTCTCGGGCACGGCCGATCAATCGCTCAGCGGCCGCAGCAGCGCGCTCGCGCGCGTGGTGATGGCGCGTCGCATCGGCCATATGCCGATCGGCCTGGGCGGCGCGGTGCGCGCCGGTTTCTCGATGGAGCTGGGCGGCGTGAGCCCGGAGCGCACGCTGCCGCGCCTGGGCGAGCTGAAGCTCGCCGGCAGCGGCTTCCTGGCGGTGGACACGCGCTTCGGCCCCTTCTACCTGGCCGCCGGCGGCACCAAGGGCGGCGGCGCCTCGCTCTACCTCTACCTCGGCCCGATCTGGTAGCCGCGGCGGCCGTGCCGCGACACTTAGCGCCGCATCGCGGTGAAGGCGGCGAACTCCCAGGAGCGCAGCCCCACCAGCAGGGTGAAGCCATCGCGCGCCTCGGGCTGCAGGCGCTGGTCGTCCTGGTGCAGGCGTGCCAGCTCGGCGGCCAGCTGGTGGATCTTCTGCACCAGGCCCTTGGCGCTGGGGTCGGAGAGCCGCCCGTGCACGCACAGCAGGGTCTCGCCGGCACCGTCGAAGCGGCCGGCGAAATAGTCGTCCACCACATGGCTGCGGAAGAACTGCTGCACCGGCCCGTCGGGCTGCCAGCGGAACGCCAGCGACACGCGCAGCCGGTAGCGGTTGAGCGGCTTGAGCTCGATCAGCGAGAGTCGGTCCAGCTTCACCAGGCAGGCGATCAGCTGCGGCTCGCTGAGCCGGTAGGTCTCCAGCATCTGCGCCACGCTCCAATGGCCCAGGCAACAGATCGCCACCAGCAGCAGATGCGGGTCCTGCACCAGCGAACGCTCCTGCGCCAGCGTGAGGGTATCGGCCTGCGGTACCGCGTCGGCGGCCTGGCGCAGCACGTCCTCCAGCGCCACGCCCACCGCCTTGCAGACCTGGGCCAGCCGGCTCAGGCTCATATCGCCCTGCGAGAACACCCTCTTGATGCTGGACTCGCTCATCCCCAGGCGCTGCGCCAGGGTCTTGTAGGTCACGCCGGCGGCGCGCATCTCGGCCTTCAGCACCTGCATCAACATTTCCGGACCGCTCATCGCTGCTCACCCCTGGTGTGTTGGTATCGAATCCTAGTACCGCCGGGGGCATAAGGCGGTTCGTCACAGCGCCCGCTGGCCGGATCGGCCGGCAGCGGCAACACTGCGCCCCTGTTGGCCCCTGGCGGCCAGGGAGCACAGATGAGCGGACGACTGCAAACCCACCTGACCATGCTGCTGGCGATCGTCGCGGCCTGCTTCATGACGAGCCGCGCCGAGGCCGATGTGCTGGTGGGCCCTTATGCGGGCGCGAATGCGGGCCTCTACAGCCGTTACGAGCTGAGCTGCGACCAGGCGCTGGCCTGCGACCGCAGCGCCAAGCTCAGCGGCAAGGTCTACGGCGGCTATGCCTTCGGCCAGTTCGGCTTCGAGGCCATGGCCTTCCAGGTCGGCGCGGCCCAAGGCCAGGCCGGCACCCTGCGCAGCTCGGGCGTGGCCCTGCTGGGCGTGCTGCCGCTCAACAGCGGCGACTTCAGCTTCAAGGGCAAGCTGGGTCTCGCCTATGCGCGCGGTACGGCGCAGCGCGACGGCAGCAGCAGCAGCAGCCAGTCCAGCGTGCAGCCGGTGCTGGGCACCAGCTTTGCCTATGCGATCAGCAAGTCCGTGTCGCTCAATGCCGACTGGGACCAGCTGCGCGCCAAGACCGGCAGCGAAGGCCCGCGCACCCGCGTCAATATGTTCTCGCTGGGTCTCAGCGTGCACTTCTAAGGAGGAGAAAACCGGGGCCCGGGATAGACAGCGAAGTGCCAGCGGGCCAGGTCAATTTCAAGCGGCGGTACAGCCGCTTTTTTTCGGCCGCTATTCAGCCGCGGCTGCGCAGCAGGCGCTCGGCGAGCGCGAAATCCGCCGGCCAGGTGACCTTGAAGTTCTCCAGGCTGCTGGCCACCAGCAGGGGCCGATGGCCCAGGGCCTCGATGGCGCTGGCCTCGTCGGTGACGGCGGCGCCGGCCGATTCGGCATGGGCCAACGCCGGCAGCAGCAGGCCCAGGCGGAACATCTGTGGCGTCTGCGCCGCCCATTTGCCCTGCCGGTCCACCGTGGCGGCCACGCGCCCGCCCTGCTCCGCCTTCAGGGTATCGGCCAGCGGCAGGGCCAGCAGGCCGCCCACCTCGTCGCCCGCGCAGGCGGCCATCAGCTGCTCGACCCAGGCCGGCTGCAGCAGGCAGCGCGCGGCGTCGTGCACCAGCACCCAGTCATGCGGCTGGGCGCCGCGCGCCTGCAGCTCGCGCAGGCCGGCGGCCACGGTGTCGGCGCGCGTGGCGCCACCGCAGCGCGCCACCCAGCCCGTCTCGCCCTCGAACTCGGGCAGCAGGGTCTCGAACTGATCGTCCTCGGGCGACAACACCACCAGGGTGGCGGCAAGACCTGGCACCCGGCGCAGCGCGGCCAGGGTGTGGGCCATCATGGGCCGGCCGCCCAAGCTGACGTATTGCTTGGGGCCGGCGGCGCCGGATCGGGCACCGACGCCCGCCGCCGGCACCAGGGCATAGCAGCGTGGCTGCAGGCCTGTTGCGTAATTGCTCATGCGGCGATTCTCACATCAGGCAATAGTCCACCGGCTGCAGCGGCGGCGGCGTGTCGCGCTCGCCCAGGGCCTGGCGCAGGTCGATCTCGATGCCACGGCAGATCGCGTCCAGCGGCAGGTCGTTGGGCAGCAGGCCGAAGGGCTCCTCGATCTCGTCGCCCAGCGCGTCCAGGCCGAAGAAGGTGTAGGCCACGATGCCCACC
>Ga0066488_100203_pt1 | contig 25569 bp, 26 predicted proteins | sample LakWasM130_HOW14_2_FD_59589 | JGI IMG/M metagenome (GOLD analysis project Ga0066488, IMG submission 59589) | Freshwater sediment methanotrophic microbial communities from Lake Washington under simulated oxygen tension - Sediment Metagenome 130_HOW14 | ecosystem: Environmental > Aquatic >...
CGCCACGCTGTGCCAATGGCCACCCTCATGCGTCATGGCATCCCAGTCCGCCTCCCAGCCCAGCATCAGGTGCTGGCGCTCCAGCAGGGTGTCGCTCGCGTAGACACGCTTCTTGCCGCTACGCTCCACCGCCAGCGCGTCGCGCTGCTCGCGCCCGACGCGCCCCTCCAGCTCGAATTGGTGCTGGGGCTGCGGCTGCCACTGCAGGGTGAGGCCGGCGTCCTGCTTGTGGCGGCCCTCGATGTCGGAGATGCGCGGGTCCGCGCCGGAGGCCACCGCCTCGCGGCGCGTGTCGGCCAGGCTCAGCGCCGCCCGCACACCATCCGGGCCGGCGACCAGCGGGCCGGCCAGGCGCGCCGAGGCGCGATGGCCATCGCCGCCACGCCCGCCATCGGCCCGGCTGCCCTCCAGGCGCGCGCTGCCCTGCCATTGCTCGCCGGGCTGGCGCGTGATGATGTTGACCACGCCGCCCAGCGCCTCGGCGCCGTAGAGCACCGACAAGGGGCCGCGCACCACTTCCACGCGCGCGATGTCGTCGGCGGCCACCCAGTCGAGCTGGAAGTCGGAATGCCCGATCACGCCATCGCTGGCGCCGACGCGCTTGCCGTTCACCAGGATCAGGGTGTGGCGCGCATCCATGCCGCGCAGGCTCAGCGTCTTGCGGCCACTGATGGTGCGGCCGAACACGCTGATGCCGGTCTCACCGCGCAGCGCCTCCAGCAGGTTGTCGGCCCCGCGCGCCTCGATCTGCTCGGCGCTGATGACGCTCACCGCGGCGGGCGCGTCCACCAGGCTCATCGCGTGGCGCGTGGCCGAGACCAGCACGGTCGGCAACTGCTCGGGCTCGGCACGGGCCGTGCCCAGACAGGCCAGGGCGGCGAGGGTCGGCAGGCTGTAGCGCAGGGGTCTCATAGGGCTCTTGTTGAACATGATGAGCGCCAGCATGCCGACAAATATCAAGACGCACCTTGACCCAGTTCGGGTTTCCCCGTGCAAACGCGCAACAAGCGGGCCGGGACTTGAACCAGTTCAAGGACGCTGGGGGCAGCGCGCAGGACGATGCCGTCACAAGCTGGATCCCAAACCCATAGGAGTCACCATGAAGAAGCTGCCCACCGCCAAGCTGCTGATGCTCGCAGCGGCGTTTGCCGTACTGCCCCTGTCGGCGCAGGCACAGGAGAAGAAGGACGTGAGCCCCGGCGATGTGAAGTACCACGCCGCGCCCTCGGCCCTGACCGACGTGCCCATGGTGCAAAGCACCAACCCCAAGGCCCCGCAGATGACGATGGCCGAGTTCGACGTTGCGCGCAAGATCTATTTCGAGCGCTGCGCCGGCTGCCACGGCGTGCTGCGCAAGGGCGCCACCGGCAAGCCGCTGACCCCCGACATCACGCTGGGCAAGGGCACCGACTACCTGAAGGTCTTCATCGCCTACGGCTCGCCGGCCGGCATGCCCAACTGGCAGACCTCGGGCGAGATGACCGAGCAGCAGGTGGACCTGATGGCGCGCTACATCCAGCATGAGGCGCCCACGCCGCCCGAGTTCGGCATGGCCGACATGAAGGGCACCTGGAAGGTGATCGTGCCGCCCGAGAAGCGCCCCACCAAGAAGATGAACAAGTACAACATCGAGAACATCTTCTCGACCACGTTGCGCGACACCGGCGAGGTGGCCCTGATCGACGGCGACACCAAGCAGATCATCAACATCGTTAAGACCGGCTACGCGGTGCACATCTCGCGCACCTCGGCCTCCGGCCGCTACCTGTTCGTGATCGGCCGCGATGCCAAGATCAACATGATCGACCTGTGGATGGAGAAGCCCGACAACGTGGCCGAGATCCGCGTCGGCCTGGAAGCCCGCTCGGTGGAAGCCAGCAAGTACAAGGGTTACGAGGACAAGCTGGTGATCGCCGGCTCCTACTGGCCGCCGCAGTACGTCATCATGAAGGGCGACACGCTGGAGCCGCTGAAGATCGTCTCGACCCGCGGCAACACCGTCGACAAGCAGGAATACCACCCGGAGCCGCGCGTCGCCTCCATCGTGGCCAGCCATTTCCGCCCCGAGTTCATCGTCAACGTGAAGGAGACCGGCAAGACGCTGATGGTCGACTACACCGACCTGAACGCGCTCAAGACCACCGAGATCGGCACCGCCCGCTTCCTGCATGACGGCGGCTGGGACAGCACCAAGCGCTACTTCATGGTGGCGGCCAACCAGAGCAACAAGATCGCCGTGGTGGACGCCAAGGAAGACAAGCTGGTGCAGCTGGTGGAAGTGAGCAAGATCCCGCACCCGGGCCGCGGCGCCAACTTCGTGCACCCGAAGTTCGGCCCGGTCTGGAGCACCGGCCACCTGGGCGACGAGGCCATCTCGCTGGTAGCCACCGACCCCGTCAAGCACAAGCAGTACGCCTTCAAGGAAGTGGCGCAGCTCAAGGGCCAGGGCGGCGGCGCGCTGTTCATCAAGACGCACCCGAAGTCCAAGCACCTCTACTCCGACACGCCGCTGAACCCGGATGCCGCGATCTCGCAATCGGTGGCGGTGTTCGACATCAATGCGCTGGACAAGGGCTTCAAGGTGCTGCCGATCGCCGAGTGGGCCGGCCTGAAGGACGACGGCGCCAAGCGCGTGGTGCAGCCCGAGTACAACAAGGCGGGCGACGAGGTCTGGTTCTCGGTCTGGTCGGCCAAGAACAAGGAAAGCGCCATCGTGGTGGTGGACGACAAGACGCTCAAGCTCAAGACCGTCATCAAGGACCCGCGCCTGATCACGCCGACCGGCAAGTTCAACGTCTACAACACGCAGCACGACGTCTATTGACCACCCCCGAGGCGCTGACGCGCCTCCCCCTCAAGGGGGCGCCGCCAGTGGCCCGGCGAAGCCGGTTCCACGGCGTCCGCTGGACGGGCCTGGGGCTGCGCCCCTTGGCTTCTGGAATACGAACGGAGATTGGACTTATGCGTATTGCAATGACTTTGCTGGCCGGTTTCGGCCTCTTGATCGGCTCGGCCGCCCAGGCCGACGAGGCCGCCCTCACCAAGGCCGGCTGCATGGCCTGCCATGCCAAGGACAAGAAGCTGGTGGGGCCCTCGTTCAAGGAGGTGGCCAACAAGTACAAGGGCCAGGACGTCACGGCCACGCTGATGGCCAAGGTGCGCGCCGGCGGCAAGGGTGTGTACGGACCCATCCCGATGCCGCCCAACCCGCCCGACAAGATCGGCGACGCCGAGCTGAAGGATTCGGTCGGCTGGATCCTCAAGCAAGGCGGTTGAGGCAGCGTGCCATCACCCTCCAGCAAGGCGCCTTCGGGCGCCTTTTTTAATGCCACCCGCCGTGATGTGCGTGGGGCAAGCAAAGGCCTTTATGCTGCGAGGCCATGTTGAGCCTGCAAGCCATCGGCCCTGCCGACCTCCCCCACCTCGCCGCGCTGCATGCTGCGAGCTGGCGCAGCGCCTACCGCGGCATCCTGCGCGATGAGTTTCTGGACGCCGACCTGCTCGGCAATCGCCTGGCCTTGTGGGAGAAGCGCCTCGCCACCGATCCGGCCAACAGCTTCGGCCTGCTGGCGCGCCAAGACGGCGTGCCGGTGGGCTTTGCCTATGCCTACCCGGGCGCGGACGCGGTGCTGGGTTGCCTGCTGGACAACCTGCATGTGCTGCCCGCCATGAAAGGCCGCGGCATTGGGCGTGCGCTGATGGCCGGGGTCTGCCGCCATCTTATCGGCCACGCCCCCGAGCAGGGCTTGCATCTCTGCGTGTTCGAGGCCAACCAGGCGGCGCGCGGCTTCTATGAGGCCTTGCAGGGCGAGCCCGTCGAGCGTCAACGGGTCGAGCTGCGCGGCGGCGGCACGGCAGCGGAATGGACCTATGCCTGGTCCTCCGTGCCGGCGCTGTTGGCGGCCCTGGCCGCGCCGGTCACACCATGAGCGAAGCACCATGACAGCCCAAGACATCCTGCACTTCTGGTTCGAAGAGACCGCCCCCAAGGCCTGGTGGGCGGTGGACCCGCTGTTTGACGCGCTGATACGCCAGCGCTTCGGCGATGTCTTGCGGCGCGCGGCCCAGGGCGAGTGCGAGGCCTGGCGCAGCCAGCCCAAGGGCCGGCTGGCGGAGATCGTGGTGCTGGACCAGTTCTCACGCAATGCCTACCGCGGCAGCCCCCAGGCCTTCGCCCAGGACGGCATGGCCCTGGTGCTGGCGCAGGAGGCCGTGGCCCGCGGCGAGCTGGCCGGGCTCGAGGCCGTGGAGCGCGGCTTCCTGCTGCTGCCCTTCATGCACAGCGAGTCGCGCCTGGTGCATGAACGCGCCGAGCAGCTCTACCGCGTCCATGCCCTGCCCGACAACCTCCAGTTCGAGCTGCGCCACAAGGCCATCATCGACCGCTTCGGTCGCTACCCGCATCGCAACGCCATCCTCGGCCGGGCATCGAGCGCCGAGGAGCTCGAGTTCCTGCAGCAGCCGGGCTCGAGTTTCTGAACCAAGGCAGGATGGTTCGCCACCCATGAACCCAGGAAGGAACACGCCATGAGCGCAGATCAACGCATCCTCGAGCTTGGCATTGCGCTGGGCGCGGGCAGCGCACCGGCCGGCAATTACGCCGCCGCGGTGCAGACCGGCGACCTGCTGTTTCTCTCGGGCAAGGCGCCGCAGGCGCTGGACGGCCAGGTGCCCAAGGGCCGGCTGGGCCGCGAGTACGACACCGCCCAGGGCTATGCCCTGGCGCGCTCGGCCTGCATCGAGCTGCTGGCGGCGATACGCGCCGAGCTGGGCTCGTTGGACCGCGTGGCGCGGGTGGTGGACCTGCAGGGCTCGCTCAACACCACGCCCGAGTTCGAGGACCATGCCCAGGTGCTGGACGGCGCCTCGGACCTGCTGGCCCAGGTGTTCGGCCCCGCGGGCATGCATGCGCGCTCGGTGATCGGCGTGGCCTCGCTGCGCAAGGGCCTGCCGCTGACGCTCAAGGCCATCGTCGAGGTGCGGCGGCAGCCCTGAAGCGCCGCCGCCGGCCTCAGCCCTGCCCCGCTACCTGCGCGCGCAGGCGCTCCTCCTGCTCGCGCAGCTCGGGCGTGAAGGCCTCGCCGAAGTCGTCGGCCTCGAAGACCTGGCGGATCTCGATCTCCGAATCGCCCAGCATCGGATTGGGGCAGCGCTTGACCCATTCGATCGCCTCCTGCAGCGAGGCGCATCGCCAGATCCAGAAGCCGGCCACCAGCTCCTTGGTCTCGGCAAACGGCCCGTCGATGACGCTGCGCCCCGTGCCCGAGAAGCGCACGCGCGCGCCCTTGCTGCTGGGGTGCAGGCCCTCGCCGGCCAGCATCACGCCGGCCTTCACCAACTCCTCGTTGAACTGGCCCATTGCGGCCAGCAGCTCCTGGCTGGGCATCACGCCGGCCTCGCTGTTGTGGTCGGCCTTGACCATCACCATGAATTTCATTGCTGTCTCCTGTAGGCGGCTCGCGCCGGCATTGTCGTCACATCCACACGACGAACGACGCGGCGCGCCATCGACAGGTGAAAATGCCGCATGGACACCGCAAGCATCTTCTGGGGCCTGCTGTTCGGCTCCATCGGCGCCGGCTACTTCATCTATGGCAAGAAGCAGGGCAAGCCGGTGCCGCTGCTGTGCGGCATCGCGCTGGCGGTATCCCCTACTTCGTCAGCAATCTGCTGGGCCTGGTGGCGCTGGGCATCGCGCTCTGCGCGATCCCGTACTTCTACCGGCCCTAGCTTGCCGCCATTGCATCGGGACGAGGGTCACCATGTCGAGTGAAGAAGACGAACCGTACGCCCGCTACGTCTACGTCTGGGCGTTTCTGATCGCGCCGGAGCACCGCGCCGAGTTCCTGCGCGCCTACGGGCCGGGCGGCGCCTGGGAGGCCCTGTTCCAACGCGCCGACGGCTTTGTCGGCACCCTGCTGCTGCAGGACCAGGCCGATCCGAATCGCTACCTCACCATCGACCGCTGGCGCAGTGCCGCCGCACATGCCGCCTTCCGCACCCGCTTCGCCGCCGACTACGAGGCCCTGGATCGCGCCTGCGAACGCCTGAGCACGCAGGAGCAGAGCCTGGGCGAGTACTGGGAGAGGTAGCGAGTTCGGCGGAAGGTCTTGCCTGCAAAGCGCAGGGCGCACATCACGATATCTGCGCAGTGCACTGCCCGAGCAGCCCAGGCCGGCGGGTGCGAGGCCCCATTTGCGGCGCCGAGGCGCGCAGCCGAGCCGGGTTGCGCATCGCGACAAGCGATGCGTCGAGCACGCCCTGTTTGAGCACCGAGCACAGTTGGCCGCCACCGGCGGACAACGGCCCGCAGGGGTGCGAGGGCGAGTTGCGCGCGAGTCCCGGTGAGGTGAGCACCGAGGGCAGCCTGAGCGCATGCGCGAAGGCCGCCGCAGCTGGGGCCGAGTGCCTGCCGGCCTGGGCTGCGGCACTTACCGCCATCCCTGCTGGCACACTCCATATGAGGCATTCCCGCGCTACGCTTCCGAACCAGAACTTGCCCCAAGTTCCAAGCTAGAACGACCATGAATAACGTTGAGGAACGCTACATCCATTTCTCTTGCTGCTTGGAGTGGCTGAACGAATCCTGGAGCTTGCTTTGCAAGCTAAGAGACGACCGGCACAACCCGCTGGTTGGCGCAGCATTCCGCTTCGCGCTCATTCTCTACGCGAAGCCATACAGACAATCGCATGGGCCGAACACCTGGCGGCTTCAACTAGACAGCGCTTTTGTTCCCCCCGAGCATCTGGATCTACATGACAAAGTGCTCGCAGAACGAGATCACCTACACGCGCACTCAGATCTCACCGTGATGGACGCCGTTGTATCTGTCCATACGTTCGAAGAACAGCGATACGCATTGGTAGTCCGAAATCGCATTGATCCAACAAAGCTGCTCTCAAGATTGGATGACGTCATCAGCCTTGTCGAAGGATCGCTGGACCTAATGTACGTTGAGGCAAAGCGACTCGAGGCGCTGTTGCCACTGTCTAACGTGTAAATGACTGCAGCAGCTGTTCGCACCTGAGCCCCAGTTCTCAGTACAACTCAAACGTTGAAGCGTTGCTTCACCGCCCCCCTCAATGCGAGGTCCCTTCCTCCCGGCTGATCTTGTTCCAGACGTTGTACTTGCCCACCGGCTTGCTCATGGGGATGCGCTTCACTTCCTTGAAGCTGGCGGCGTCGTAGACGATCAGGGCGCCGTCCATTTCCCAGAGGCTGGCTAGCACGTAGCGGCCGTCCTTGGTGAATTCGACATGGGCCAGGGTCTTGCCGGGCTCCCTGACCTGGGCCACCAGCTCTAGGGTCTGCTTGTCGATGATGCTCAGCGTGTCCTTGGCCGCGGGGCTCATCATCGAGTCGGTCCAGGCATAGCGGCTCTTGGCGTGGCTGCGCATGAAGAAGCCGGGGCCGGGGGTGGTGATCTCGCGCAGCGCGCTCCAGTTCTTCAGGTCGATCACGCTGATGCGGCCATCCTTCAGATTCGGGCTGGCCATGACGCGCCGGCCCTGCCAGTCGAAGCTGATGCCCGAGCCCAGATGCGGCATGCCGGCGATCGGCAGGTTGCTGATCTTGCGGCGCACATCGAGGTTGACCACCTGGCCCAGCATCGCGCTGCCCTCGGCGCGCGGCCGCGCGGCGCCCAGCACATGGGTGTAGGCATCGTCGAAGAAGAAGTCGTCCAGCGGTTCGTCCAGCGGCGTGCGGCGGGCGTTCTGGTAGCCGGGCTTGGCGATCGCCTCGGCCATGCGGTAGTCGTGCACCAGGCCGTCGTAGATGGGCGGGGCCTTGGGGTCGTAGGAGATCTCCCAGAGTTCGGCAACGTCCTTTAGCGCCACCACGAAGCTGCGCCGCGGCGCGGCATCGTAGACGGCCGAGGCGCGCGAGCTCTGCTGGCCGTCCAGGCTCCTGGCATCGAAGCGCTTCACCAGTTGCAGGTCGGCGTCGAACAGCACCACCGTGTGCGGCAGGTAGTTGGCGGCCATCACCCAGCGGCCATCGCCGCTGACCGCGACATTGCGCATATTGATGCCGGCGCGCACCTCGGCCACCAGCTTGAGGTTCCAGAGGTCGTACTTGCTGATCCAGCCGTCGCGCGAACCGAAGTACACATAGCGCCCGTCCGGGCTGAACTTGGGCCCGCCATGCAGGGCGAAGCGGCTGGCGAAGCGGTGAATGGGTTCGAAGCTATCGCCATCGACCAGGCTGACATGGTGGTCGCCGCCCTCCACCACCACGAAGAGATTCATCGGATCGGCGCGCCATTGCGGGCGCGCCGGCCAGTCGCGGCTGGCGGCATCAAAGCTGCGCGAGGCCTGGATGTCGGCATCGCGCCACTGCGGTGCGGGCTGCACCGGTTGGTAGATGTAGGCGGCCAGGGCCTGCAGCTCGGCCTCGCTCAGCTTGCCGGCAAAACCCTGCATCTGGGTGGCCGGCCGCCCCGCCCCCATCACCTTCAAGGCCTCGGGCTTGCGCAGGCGTTCCAGGCTCTCGGGCAGCAAGGCCGGGCCCATGCCGCCGAGGCGCTGCGCGCCATGGCAGGCCGCGCAATGCTGCTGGTAGAGGGCGGGTGCGTCGGGCGGTGACGTCGTTGATGACGACGGCAGCGGCTGGGCGCGGCCGTACTCCAGGCCCAGGCTGACCAGCGCCAGCGCCAGGCCCAGCTTGATGAGGATCTTCAGCAGGGTGCTCATGGTCAGGCCGCCGGGTGAAGCGCAACCGTCTTGGCGCGGTACTTGAAAGGCTCCAGCTGCACGCGCGCGCTGAGGCGCGCCGCCGCCTCGGCCGAGAGGCCGATCTCGGCGTCGTCCAGGTAGCAGCCGGGATCCTCGGCCCAGAGATCGCCGGTGATCTGCTGGGCGCGCACGCGCGTGTTGCCACCGCACAGGGCGAAATGCTCGCATTCGGCGCAGCGGCCCTGCACCGGGCGGGGTCGGGTCTTGAGGCCGTCCATCAGCGGGTCGCTGCGGTCGCTCCAGATCTGCGAGAAGGGGCGCTGGCGCACATTGCCCAGCGGGTAATGCCACCACATGGTGTCGGGATGGACCTCGCCGAGGTTGTCGATATTGGCCACGCCCACGCCCGAGGCATTGCCGCCCCAGGCCACCAGGCGCTGGCGCAGCGGCGCCGCCCATTGCGGAAAACGCGCGCCCACCCAGCGCAGCAGGTAGGCACCGTCGGCATCGTTGTTGCCGGTGACATAGTCCCGCGCCACGCCGGCCTGGGCATCGCGCCAGGCGGTCTCGAAGAGCAGGTCCAGCGCATCGCGCGTGGCCTGGAAGTGCGCGTCGCGGCCGCGGTGGATATTGCCGCGGCCGGCGTAGTTGAGGTGTGAGAAGTAGAACTTGTCGATCTGCTCGTCCCGCATCAGCTGCAGCAGGGCCGGGAAGTCCTGGCCGTTGAGGTCGGTGAAGGTGTAGCGCAGGCCGGTCTTGACGCCCTCTTCGCGCAGCAGCCGGATCGCGTTCAGCGAGGCGTCGTAAGCGCCCTCGAGGCGGCGGAACTTGTCGTGCGTGGCACGCGTGCCGTCGATGCTGATGCCCACATAGTCAAACCGTTGCGCGGCAATGCGCGCCGCCATCGGCGCATCGATCAAGGTGCCGTTGGTGGAGAGCGCGGTGTAGAAGCCCAGCGCCTGCGCGCGCGCGGCGATCTCGAACAGATCGGGGCGCAGCAGCGGCTCGCCACCGGAGAGGATGAGCACCGGCACGCCATGGGCGCGCAGGTCCTGCATCACCGTCTCGACCTCGGCAAAGCTGAGCTCGCCGGGATAGTCGTGATCGGCCGAGAGCGCATAGCAATGCTTGCAGGTGAGGTTGCAGCGGCGCGTCAGGTTCCAGATCACGACCGGGCCGAGGGGCCCGGTCGAAGTTCCTTTCCTTGCGACCACTGGATACACGCCGTCGCGCTCGGCCTGGGCCACTTCACGCAGGTATTGGCTGATTCTTAGCATGAGGCTATTCCTTGATGCGCAGGCCGGTCTTCTTCAGGATCGCCGTGCTGTAGAGGATGTCGCTGCCGCGGCAGGCCGGGCCCAGCAGGGCGCGCAGCGCCTCGGCCTGCTGCGCCACCTCGGCGCGGCTGCGGCCATGCAGCATGGCGAAGAGGTTGTAGGGCCAGGCCGGCAGATGGCGCGGGCGGCGGTAGCAATGGCTCACGCCGGGCTGGGCGGCGATGCGCGCCCCCAGCTCGTCCACCTGGGCATCGTCGACATCCCAGACCGTCATGCCATTGGCCACATAGCCCAGGCGGTAATGGTTGGGCACGGCGGCGATGCGGCGTATCAGGCCGCGCGCGCGCATCTGCGCCAGCTGCGCGATCACCTCGTCCTCGCTCAGGCCCACCACCGCACCCACCGCCTCGAAGGGGCGCTCCAGCAGGGGCAGGCCATGCTGGGTGGCGGCGATGAGCTGGCGCTCGATGCGGCTCAGCGGCTGTTCAGACATGCGAGCCCTCCTCGGCGCGGGCTTCCAGATAAAGGCCCACGTGGTACTCGCGTTCCTTGGGAAAGGCCAGCACCGGCAGGCCGGTGGCGGCCTCGATGCGCGCGCACACCGCGGCGATCTCGGCGGGGTTCTCGGTGGCCAGCACGAACCACATGTTCAGCGCATGCTCGCGCCGGTAGTTGTGCGCCACCTCGGGCATGGCGTTCACCAGCGCGGCCACCTCCGCATAGCGCGCCTCGGGCACGGCGATGGCGGCGAGCACGAAGCGGCCGCCGGCACGCTCGATCTGGAACATCGGGCCGAAGCGGCTCAGCGTGCCCTGTGCCAGCAGGCGCTGCAGGCGCGCGATCAGCTGCGTCTCGCCGCAGCCCAGTTCCTCGGCCAGCGCGGCAAAGGGCCGCGGCAGCAGCGGCAGATCGATCTGCAGGCGGTTGATTAGGGCCGCGTCCAGCGCATCCAGGTGCGTCGGCAGCGGCGGGGTGTCGTCGGGTTCATGCATGAGAAAAATTCGCCTCCAAGGTGCCGCTGCCCTGCCCGGCGGCGGCGGAGCGGAAATAGCGCGCGCCGCATTGCTTGAAGCGCCGGCGGCTGAACAGCACGGCCTGGCTGCAGTTCTCCAGGCCCGCGTTGGCGCGCGCGCTGGCCAGCCAGTGCAGCACCTCGTCGCGCTCGCGGCCATGCAGCATGCAATACAGGTTGTAGGGCCAGCCGGGGCCGCGCGCGCGGCGGTAGCACAGCGTCACGCCGGGCTGGCGGGCCAGCAGGGCGGCGCGCTCGTCCACCGCCTCGTCGGCGACGTCGAACACGCACATGGCGTTGGCGGCAAAGCCCAGCTCGTGGTGGCGCACCACCACGCCGAAGCGGCGCAAGCTGCCCTGCGCCAGCCATTGCGCGAGGCGCGCCAGCACCTCGTCCTCGCGCCAGCCCAGCGCCTCGGCCCAGGCCGCATAGGGGCGCTGCAGCAGCGGCAGGCCGTCTTCCACCAGGGCGGCCAGGCCCATGTCGGCACGCGCCACCGGCACGGCGCGGCTGCGCGTGAGCCCTTCGGCATGCGCAGCACAAGCGCCTCGGTCCGACCGCTGCAGATCGAAGCCCAGATTGATGCGGTAGGCGCGCTGCATGGGCAGGCGCAGCACATGCAGGCCGCTGCGGCGCTCCAGCTCCTGCAGGGCCTGCTCCAGCGCCTCGCCGTCGTGGCCGGTGAGCACGAACCAGAGGTTGTAGGCATGCTCGCGCTCGTAGTTGTGGTTCACGCCCGGATGCGCGCTCACCAGCGCCGCCACCGCGTCCAGGCGCTGCGGCGGCACCGCCATCGCACACAGCAGCGCGGCGCCGCCGGCGCCGGGGTTCCAGATGCCGCCGATGCGCGAGATGCTGCCGCCCGCCTGCAGCCGCCGCAGCCTGGCCAGCACCTCGTCCTCGCCGCTGCAGCCCAGGCTCTGGGCCAGCGCCTCGTAGGGCCGGGGCTCGAGCGGGAAGCGCTGCTGCCAGTCGTTCAGCAGGCGGCTGTCCAGCGCGGTGTCGTCCTGGCTGCTCATAGTCCGATGCGCTGCGCGCGGCTGGTGAAGAAGATGCCGCTGGGCGCCTGCGCGGGCAGCGTGGCCAGGGTGACGAAGCTGCGCGTGTCGATGACGCTGATCTGGTCGCTGTCGCGCGCCGAGATCCACACCGCCTCGCCGCGCGGCGTGAACTCCATGTGCAGCACCGCCTTGCCGGGCTTGAAGGCATGCACGACGCGCTGGCTCTGCGTATCGATGACCTGCACCTGGTCGTAATCGGGCACGGCGAAGTTGACCCAGACCTGGCGCCCGTCGGGCTGCGCCATCACGAACACCGGCTGGCCGGCCACCGGGATGCGCGCCACTTCGGCCCAGCTCTGCGTGTCCACCACCAGCACCTCGTGGCGGCCGATGGCAGGCAGATAGGCCAGGCGCCCGGCCACCGCCCAGCCGCGCAGATGCGGCATCTTGAACACCGGCAGCGGCTGCTGGCCGCGCCCATAGCCCGGCAGGATGCGCTGCACCTTGGGCTCGGCGGCCCAGAGGTCGATCATGGCCAGGCCGTCCTCGCCGAACAGGCCGGCAATGTAGTGGCGGCCATCCGGGGTGACGAGGGCGTCATAGGGCTGGTGGCCCACGTGGCTGAACTTGCTGATGCGCGGCGCGCGCGGCTGGCTCAGGTCGGCCAGCCAGATCTCGTCGGCATCGAAGAGCGAGAAGATGAAACGCTGGCCGGGCAGATCGGCCAGGCCCACCACGCGCGAGAGCTTGCCGGGCGCGTACTCGGCCGGGATGTCGGCCACCAGGCTGAGGTCCTGCGCATCGAAGACCTTGATGCCGCCGGGCTGGTAGTTCTGCGCCACCACCCAGCGGCCGTCCTGCGAGATCGCGCCGCCGATCGAGTTGCCGCTCTGCTGCACCCGCGCCACCACGCGCTGGCTGGGCAGGTGCAGCTTGCTGAGCGCGCCATCGCGCCCGAACACATAGGCGTAGGCGCCATCGCGCGAATACACCAGCGAGGCATGCGAGAGATCGCCCAGGCCCTGCACGCGCCCCAGCGCGCTGCGCGTGCTGGTGTTGAGCAGCTGCAGGCTGCCGCTGGCGCGCTCCACCACCAGGCCCAGATCGCCGGTGCCCTGGATGGGCGCTTGCGCGCAGGCCGCCAGCAGGAGCGTGGCGAGGCCGGCCCATAACTTGGGTGTGTTGATCATGGTTTGACTTCCTCTCCCCGCAGCACGCCGGCCAGCCACTCGGCCTCCGCGGCGCTGAGCATGGATTTCCAGGGTGGCATGGGCGTGCCGGGGCGGCCGTGGTAGATCACCACGGCGATGCTGTCGCGCGGCAGTTCGCGCATGGCCTGCGCATGGATCGGCGGCCCCAGGCCGCCGGTCAGGCGCATGCCATGGCAGGAGCCGCAGTCCTGCTGCAGCATGCGCAGCAGCTGCTGCTGGCGCTGAGGCGTGGGGGTGGGGGCCGGCGCCTGCGCCAGGGCCAGTCCCGGCAGCAGGCACAGCAGCGCCGGCAAGCATGCCAAGGCCCAGCACCAGCTCCGATTGCAACGCATCACGCAGCACCTCTCGATTCGATGTGCCAATGCTTGCTTGATCGTGATCAGCTGTCCTTGAACCAGTTCAAGGACGGGGCAGGCCCGCTGTTTTCACAATCGGCCCATGCCCTTGGAGCAAGACATCATGAGTCGACTGGACGAGCCCCGCTTCTTCACCAACAGCCCCAGCGTGACCCTGGTGGGCGCCGGCCCCGGCGACCCCGAGCTGCTGACGCTGAAGGCCGCGCGCGCGCTGGCCGAGGCCAGGCTGGTGCTGTATGACGCGCTGGTCTCGCCCGCGGTGCTGGCGCTGGCGCATCCCGAGGCCGAGCTGGTCTATGTGGGCAAGCAGAGCGGCCACCACCATCTCAGCCAGGAGGCCATCATCGCGCTGATGATCCGCCTGGTGCGCGACGAGGGCCGCGCGCTGCTGCGCCTGAAGGGCGGCGACCCCTATATCTTCGGCCGCGGCGGCGAGGAGGCCGAGGCCCTGGCTGCGGCCGGCATCCCCTTCCAGACCATCCCCGGCATCAGCGCCGCGCAGGCCGCCGCGGCCTGCGCCGGCATCCCGCTGACGCACCGCGACCATGCCGATGCGGTGGTGTTTGCGACCGGCCATCTGCGCGCCAACACGTCTGCCAACACGCAGGCCGGCGCCGAGCACGATGTCGAGCTCGACTGGCCGATGCTGGCGCGGCCGCACCAGACCGTCGTGATCTATATGGGGCTGGCGGGTCTGGAGATCATCAGCGCGCGCTTGATCGCGCATGGCCTGCCGGCCGACACGCCGGCCGCCCTGATCGCCCACGCCAGCCGGCCCGGCCAGCGCTGCCTGCGCGCCAGCCTCAGCGAGCTGCCGGCGCTGGCGCGCGCCGAGGGCGTGCAGTCGCCGGCGCTACTGCTGATCGGCGGGGTGGCGGCGCTGCATGAGCGGCTGATGCCGCAGGCGGCGCAAGCCCTGTCATGAGGCCGGCGTCAGCGTCAGCTCGAGGCCGCTGAGCTCGCCCTTGGCCGGCAGCGGCTGCGCCACGGTGCTGAGCAGCAGCAGGCGGGCCGGCGCGCCGCCCTGCTCGACCCGCACCTGCAGCGCATGGCTGCGGCCCGGCGGCACCTCGGGGGCCATCAATTCGAACGCCAGGCCTTGGCCCGGCGCGATCGCGACGCCCTCCATCACCTGGGCGGCCACCAACACCGAGGCGACGTCCTGCAGCGACACATCGCGCACCTCGACGCGCACGCGCAGGCCTTGCGCGGCCGGGGTCTGGGCCGGCAGCAACAGCTGCCCGCTGATGCGCCTTGTCGTCATGGCCCCGCGGCCGGCCCGTCCAGCTCGCACAGATGGTCGGCCACCGCCTGGGTGATGGGCAGGCCGCTGAGGCGCTCGGCGAACAGCCACTGTCCGGCCGGATTGACCTCCAGGAACAGGTATTGCCCATCGTCGGTGCGGCGCATGTCGACGGCGCCGTAGCGCAGACCCAGGCGATCCTGCAGGGCCAGCAGCTTGGCCTCGATATCGGCCGGCAGCTGGGCCGCGGCCGCCCGCCCCTCGCCCACCACCATGCGCATGTCCACCGGGTAGGAGGTGTGGCGTGCGTCGATCTCGGTGGTGAACAGGCGCCGGCCGACGATGGTGATGCGCAGGTCCACGCCGGGGATGTAGCGCTGGAAGATCACCGGCGCCAGCCGCAGCAGGTCGAGCCGGCCAAGATCCTCGGCCGTCACCAGCCGGGTCTCGCGCCATTCCTCGATGGAGGCCAGGAAGGCCTTGAACACCACCTGACCCAGGCCCTGCTCGGCGACGAAGCGCTGCGCCTCCTCGGCCCGCGTGGTGACCAGGGTGGCCGGCACCTGCAGCCCGACCTGCTGGGCCAGCGTCCATTGCAGCGGCTTGTGGTGGGCGGCCTCGTCGGCCAGGCGCGGGTTCATCCAGGCGCAGCCCAGCGCGTCGAGCATGCCGTGCACGGCCTGGCCGGTCTCGCTGCTGGCAAAGGCGCGGTGCTGGCCGCGCAGGATGGCGGGATCGACATCGAAGCCGCGCACGCGCCGCCACCACACCACGCGGGCAGCGGCCAGATCCACTTCGCGCCCGGCGATCTCCAGCAGGTACTGCGGCGCCGCGCCATCGCGCCAGCGCAGCGCGATGCGGTTGCGCACCGGGAAGTCGGCCAGGTCGATGCGCAGCAGCTCCCGGCCGGCGCGCTGCAGGCAGGCACAGACCGCGTCGCTGTGATCCTCGCCCTCGTAGGAGACGACGACGATCATGCGCGCGCCGCCCTCATGCGCGCCCTCAAGCGCCGTCTCCGCCCTGCAGGCTGAGCCAATGCTGCAGCGCCTGCTCGTAGGCCTCGGCCAGCGCATCGGCCTCCTGCTGGGCCTGGGTATGCGCTTCGGCGAGCTGCTCCAGCTGCGCCGCGGCCTCGGCCAGCGCATCGCCGCTGTCGCCTGCATAGCGGCTGCCGGAGGCCAGCACATAGGGCGTGGCCGAGGGGTCGAAGGGGCCGCGCAGCGGCCCGGGCCGCGGGATCGGGATGGGGATGCGCGGGTTGTCCAACGCCACCTCCTTGCGCGTCGGGATGGGGTCGCGCACCGGATCCTTGCGCACCTCCTTGACGGTCGGGTCGCTGATCGGGTCCTTGCGCACCTCCTTGAGCGTCACGTCCGAGGTCGGGTCCTTGCGCACTTCCTTGATGGTGGGATCGGCCGCCACATCCTTGCGCACTTCCTTGATGGTGACGTCGCTGATCGGGTCCTTCTGCACTTCCTTGGTGGTGCTGCCGATGCCGGGGTACATGGCCTGCACCGCCGCGATGTCGCCGGCCGACAGGCCGCTGCGCTGCCCCATCACCACGCCGGCCGGCAGCGCGCTGCGCGGCACGATGGTGTTCTGCCCGTTCACCGAGAAGGCATTCGCCGGATAGTGCATCACCGAGCCGAAATCGTAGGCACCGATATCGTCGCCATCGGCGATGTGCTGGTCGAAGTTGTGCGACATCGCCGGGTCGATATTGGCCCAGACGATCTGCACGCGCGCGTCGCGGTCCTCGCGGCTCTGCTCATGCCACAGGCCCACGGTGTGGCCGATCTCGTGGATGGCGTTGCCGGTGGTGCAGCCGCTGCCCAGCGTGATGTTCTGCTGGCCACCGCGCCGGCCCACCATGGACGAGCAGCCGCCGCCCGGCACGAAGCGCACGAAGTCCGGGAAGGAGGCGGCATTGCCGGCGGTGCGCAGCACAAAGCGGATCGCGGTGTTCGCCTCCCAATGCGCGATCGCGTCGGTGACGCGCGCCTGGTTGGGCAGCGCGGGATCGATCTCGTAGGGCAGGCGGCCATTCGGCCAGCGCACGTTGGCACCGGTGATGCCGACGCCGAAGCGGCCCGTGACATCCTGGTTGGCGGCATCGGCGGCCAGCTCGGCCGCGCGGCCCAGCACGATGTCGCCCTCGAACATGGCGTCACCATCGACATCGGCATAGTGCAGCCAACGGTTCTTGAAGCTGAAGCCCTGCACCCGCGCGCTGCCGGCCAGTGGGCCGGAACGGCACTCGCAGGCATCCTGCGTGGTGGCCGGGCTGGTGGACGGCGTGGTGGCCGGAGTTTGACCGCGCCTTGCTGATCTCTTGGTCGCCATGATGCATCGCTCCCTGTTGACATCGCTCGCGCTGGCAGCGCGGGTCGATGGCAGGATAGGCAGCCAGGCCCCGCATGGCAATGTCGCGACCCTGCGAAGTTAGGGGTCCGGCGGCCACCAGGCCCTAGACTGGCCCCAGCAAGCTTATGGTCAGCATGTGAACAAACCACCCAAGATCGATACGCAGTGCCTGCTGCTGCGCCCGCTCGCCGCATCCACCGCATCCACCGCATCGCCCGAGTTGCCGGCGGCCGTGGCGGCATTCGGGCGGGCCGAGCGCCTCGCCAGCGCCAGGGGCGGCTGGCTGCTGCATCTGCACGAGCCCATGCGCGGCGCACAAGCGCCGACGGGTCTGCGCGCCGCGGCCGGCCAGGCCTACCAGCTGCTGCCGGTGCTGTTGGACGAGGCCGGCCTGTGCAGCTATCCGAGCGGCGATCTGGTGCTGCGCTTTGCTGGCGCGCAGAGCGATGCTCAGCTGGCCGAGTTCGCCCGCTCATTCGGCTTGCGGATGCAGCGCCGCAGCAGCTTCACCCAGAATCAGGCCCTGTTCGCACCGCTCGATGCGGCCGAAGCCGACCTGCCGGCGCTGCTGGCCAGGCTGGCCGGCGCCAGCGGCGTGGCGGCGGCCTGGCTCGACACCGAGAGCGCCTACCAGCGTTCCCCCTGAACATCAGCGCGCCCGCGCAGGAGCTTGCCATGACACTGGGCTACAGGACCACCGACGGCAGCATCGTCACGCTCAAGCCGATTGCGGCGCAGAGCACGCCCCTGGGTGACGCCCCCGCGCTCAAGCTCTCGGGGCGCGAGTACGCGGCCATGAGCACGGGCCGCGTGCTGCGCGCCGCGCAAGCGCATTTCGACTACCCGGCGCCGGACGGCGACGGCGCGGTGCGCGCGGGCGCCAAGACCGTCGCGGCCGACGAACTCGGCGCGCTGATGGCGCGCAAGCGCTTCGCGGTCTTCGAGGATGGCGAGAGCGGCCTGCTGCGCCTGGCCTACCGCGAGCTGGTGCTGCGCTTTCGCGCCGATTCGACGCGCGCCCAGCAGGCCCATCTACTGAATAAGTTAGGCCTCTCCAAGCGCAGCGGCAACGCCTTCCACGCGCAGCAGTTCGTCGTCGTCGACGCGGCGCGGCGCTACAGCGTCGAGGCGCTGATCGAGCTGGCGCTGCAGCTGGGCGAGCAGGCGCTGGTGGAATTCGCCACGCCCAATTTCATTTCGCAATACACGCGCTGCGCCAGCAGTGCGCCACCGAGCCCCGCCAAGGCGCAATGGCACCTGGCGATGGTGCGCGCCAGGCAGGCCTGGGCGCTCAGCCAGGGCAGGAAGAGCATCACGGTGGCGGTGCTGGACGATGGCGTGGATGTGGAGCATCCCGAACTGAAGGCGCGCCTCAAGCGCAAGCCCGACCCGCAGGAACCGCGCGACCTGCTGGGGCGCGACTTCTACGTGCCCGACAGCGCGGCCGACCATTTCGACCCGCGGCCCAAGCGCTTTCGCATGCCCTTCGACCAGATGAATGGCAACGACATCCACGGCAGCTGCTGCGCCGGCGTGGCCGTGGGCAGCGGCCCGCGCGGCTTTGGCATGGCGCCGCGCTGCAGCCTGCTGCCGGTGAAGATCTTCCATGCCGACGACCTCGCCTCCGATGCGCGCGTGGCCGACGCGGTGCGCTACGCGGCGCAGTTCGCCGATGTGATTTCCTGCTCCTGGGGCGGCCCGCGCAGCCCCGACCTGCAGGCCGCCATCGCCGACGCCAGCACCCAGGGCCGCGCCGGCCGCGGTGCGGTGATCGTGTGCGCGGCCGGCAACGATGCGGCGCCGCGCGTCTCCTACCCGGCCGCCGATGCGCATTGCATCGCGGTGGGTGCCAGCACCGATGCCAGGCTGCAGGCCGACTATTCCAACAGCGGCGCGCAGCTGGCGGTGGTGGCGCCGTCCAGCGGCGGCGCCAAGGGCATCTTCTGCACCGATGTCGCGCTGCCGGGTCGCGGTTTCAATATCGGCAGCGTGGCCGCCGGTGGCGCGGACGGCCTGTTCACGAACGACTTCGGCGGCACCTCCTCCGCCACCCCGCTGGTGGCGGGCCTGGCGGCGCTGATGCTGTCGCTCAAGCCGCAGCTGAGCCCGGCCCAGGTCGCGGCGCTGCTCAAGCGCAGCGCGGTGAAGATCGGCCCGCCGGGCAGCTACGACGCCAACGGCCACTCCAAGGCCTATGGCCATGGCATGGTGGACGCGCTGAAGACGCTGCAGGCGGTCAAGGCGCTGAAGCCCTGAGCCGCTGCCGCTTACTGCAGGCTGTAACGCGCCAGGCGGCGCGGCTGCATGATGCGGATGTCGCGCCGGCAGATCTGGATCAGGCCCTCGTCCTCCAGCTCGCGCAGCACGCGCGAGAAGTATTCCGGCGTGAGCGACAGCCGCGCCGCCACATTGGCCTTGCTGACCGGCAGCGAGACGGTGATGGGTTCGGCCGAGCCCTGGCCGGCGGTGCCGCCCTGCTCGAGCAGATAGCCCACCACGCGATGGGCGCCGCTGTGCAGGCAGTAGGACTCGACATCGCGCAGCAGGCCTTCGATGCGCTGCGAGGCGCCGGCCAGCAGCCGCAGCGCGAACGCCGGGTCGCGCCGCACCTGCGCCGTCAGCAGCGCCGCCGGCACGCGCAGCACCAGCGCCTCGGTGAGCGCCTGGGCGCTGAAGCTGTAGGGCTGCTGGTTGAAGATCAGGGTGTCGCCGATGCTCTGGCCCGCCCCCACCAGCTCGAACACCTTCTCGGCGCCATGGCTGGCCACGGTGTAGAGCTTGACATGGCCGGTCACCACCAGGTGCACGGCGTCGCAGGCGTCGCCGGCATGCAGCAGCATGGCGCCGCGCTCCAGTCGCAGCGCCGTCACGCCCTCGCGGACCATACCCTGCAAGTCAGCGTCCGGCAGGCCGGCAAAAAGCGGCAGCACGGCCAGATAACGCGGCACATCGAATACAGCAGCAGACATGGTGGGCTCCCCGGTGGATGGCGTGTTCTATGGCCGCGATTCTTGCCATCCCCGCCCCCGCCGACTTGATCCGCATCAAATGCGGCCAGCCACTAGTTCTTCAGAACTAGGCGCCTCATCCGAACAGACGATGGCGCCGGGCCCGGCTCAGCCACCCACCGAGGAGTGGCTGGCAAGGCGCTGCGCATCGAGGATGCGGATGTCGCGCTTGTCCACCTCGATCAGGCCCGCCGCCTCCAGCTCGTGCAGCACGCGCGAGAAATACTCGGGCGTGAGCGAGAGCCGCGAGGCCACCGTGGCCTTGCTGACCGGCAGCGAGACGGTGATGACCTCACCGCTGGCGCAGTCTTCCACCAGCTGATCGCGCAGCAGATAGCCGATCACGCGCTGCACGCCGCTGTGCAGGGCATAGGCCTGCACATCGTGCACCAGGCCATGCAGGCGGCGCGAAATGCCGGCCAGCATGCGCAGCGCAAAGCGCGAGTCGGCCTCGATCTCGCGCAGCACCGCCTCCTTGCTGACGCTCAGCACCAGGCTGTCGGTGAGCGCCTGGGCATTGATGATGTAGGGCTTGCCGGTGAACATCAGCGCCTCGGCAAAGCTGTGGCCGGGGCCCAGCAGCTCGATCACCTTCTCCTGCCCGGCCGGCGAGATCGCGAACAGCTTGACCTGGCCGGTGACGGTGACATGGAACTCCTCGCAGGCCTGGCCCACATGGAACACCGCCTCGCCGCGCTGGTAGCGGCGCAGCTGGCAGCCGCCCGCCAGGCGCAGCAGCTCGGGCGCGCTGAGATCGCTGAACAGCGGCAGGTTGGCGAGGTATCGCGGCAGGTCGAAGGCGCGCATGTCCATGGCAAGACTCCAGAAGCACGCGCATTGTCTGCCCGCCGGGCCGCAGGCGGGCTTGATACGTATCAAACCAGGGGCTTAACTGCGCCGCGTCAGCCGCGCATAGACGGCCGCCAGCCGCAGCGGCAGCTCGGCCGGTCGGCTCACCTGCGCCCAGCCCTGGTTGCCGAACAGATGGGGCAGATAGTCCTGCGCCTCCTCGTCGATGCTCAGGCAGAAGGGCGTGAGGCCGGCCTCGCGCGCCTCCTGCACTGCATGGCGGGTGTCCTCGATGCCCCAGCGCCCTTCGTAGACGTCGAGGTCATTGGGCTTGCCGTCGGTGAGTATCAGCAGCAGGCGCTGGCGCTCGGGGCGCTCCTGCAGGCGCTTGGATGCCAGGCGTATGGCCGCGCCCATGCGGGTGTAGTAGCCGGGCTTGATGGCGCCCACGCGCGCCTGCACCGCCGGCTTCCAGGCCTCGTCGAAGCCCTTCAGGTGCTGCATGCGCACATGCGCGCGCCGCACCGAGCTGAACCCCAGCATCGCATAGGCATCGCCCAGGCCATGCAAGGCCTCGCCAAAGACATAGAGGCTGTCGCGTATCACGTCGATCACGCGCGCCTCGTTGTTGACATGGGCATCGGTGGAGAGCGAGAGATCGGCCAGCAACAGCGTCGCCAGGCTGCGCTCGCCGCGCTGGCGGCGCGCGTACACGGCCGGGTCGCTGAGGCTGGGGCCGCCATCGCTGGCCTGGCTGGCGTGGCGCACCCAGGCGTCCAGGTCGATGGCATCGCCATCCGCGCAGCCGCGCTGCCAGCGCGGCGCGGCGCGCAGCAGCTCGAGGCCACGGCGCACGCGGCGTGCGGTGGCGCGCAGCGCCGGCGGCGGCACGAACAGGCCCGCGGCCGGCGTGGCCACCAGGGTCTGCACGGCGCAATGCGCGGGCAGCAGGCGACGCTGCTTCCAGTCCCATTCCGGCAGCTGCTCGCCGGGGCCCAGCGGGCGATCGTCGGCGCTGGCGCTGGGCAGGTCGAGGTCGAACTTGATGCGCGAGGCCGAGGTCTGCTGGCCGCGTGCCAGCGTCAGTTTTTCCATGTCGTCGGCGGCGGCCGCCGACTGGTCGTCGTCTTCATCGTCGGTGCCGCGGTCCACCGGCACATGCTCGCTCCAGGTCAGGATGGACTCGATCTTGGAGGGCAGCAGCAGCGGCGGGCGGTCGGAGCTCTGGGCTTGCTGGCGGGTACGCCGGCGCATGTTGTTGTTGGTGCTGCGCGGGCGCGGCTTGGCGCCGTCGTCACCCGCCCTGCCCTCGCCGGTGTCGGCGCGCGGCGCCGTGGCCGCGGCCTCCGACCAGGGCTCCAGCCACAGCCACACCGGTGCCAGCTGCATGCCGTCCAGCTCGATGCCGCTGAGCTTGCCCTCGGGCGAGCCGTCCAGGCCATGGCGCAGCACCGCCTGCAGCGCCTGTTCGGCGCCTGCGGCCATGCCGTTCAGGCGCGCCGGATCGGGGCGCTGGGCCAGGTGCGCGGCGAGCAGGCGCTGGTAGCGTGGCGCCAGGCCCGGGCAGCGCTCGAGCGCGCGCGCGGTGGCGGCGCGGTTGGCGATCACCCAGGTGGCGCCGGGTTCGAAGGCCGCGGCCAGCGCCGCCAGCCAGAGATAGAGGTCGCGGTTGAGGCCGGCATCGTCGAACACATCGATCTGCGGCGGCAGCGCCAGCGTCTCGGCATCCAGGCGCGGGCGCGCAGCGCGCTGGCCCGCTCCCGCGATGCGCTGCAGCCAGCCGCGCGGCCCGCCCACGCGGGCCTGGCCGGCCGGCACGATGCGCACCGCGCTGGCGCCACCGGCGGCACGGTAAAGCACCGCCGCGGCGCGCTGCACCGAGGCCAGCGCCACCGCCTGCTCGGGATAGCCGCGGTAGGCCGCCCGGCTGATGAGGCGGTGCCATTGCTCGCCGACCCACTCTTCCATGTCGATCAGCCCTGCCTGCGTTGCTTGAGCGTCTCGCGCAGCGCATCCACGCCCACGGTCCACTCCAGATTGGGATTTGCGCCGCGCGGCGCATGCGAGCTCTCGCACTCGGTGACGCATTGCCCGCATTGCACGCAGGAGAACATCAGGCGCTTGATATTGCGCGGCTTCAGCCGCATCGGGCAGGCCACGTCGCAAGCCGCGCCCTCGGGGGCCTTGGCGGTGCTGCAATCGCGGCAGTCGCGTGCGCGTTCGCGCGTGAAGGCCACCACCAGGGCACGCGGGTTGGCCATCCAGGCCAGGCTCTGGAACAGGCCTACCGCGCAGCCGAAGCGGCAGAACAGATGGCGCGCCAGCAACATCTCGGTGCTGAAGACCGCGCCGCCGATGAGGATGAAGCGCGCCTGGTTGGGCGTCAGCGTGCCATGCACGAGGCCACTCCAGATCTGCGTCGGCGGCAGCAGATAGGTGAGCAGCGTGATGGACCAGGCAAAGCCGAAGAAGAGGCCACTGAGCAGGAACAGCGGCCACCAGCCGGCATGGGCCTGGCCACTGCGCTCGCGCTCCCACAGGCTGTATTTGCCGGTGGCGCGGTGCAGCAGCTCGTTGAGGGTCTCGACCAGCGAGAAATGCGGGCACAGCCAGCCGCAGTAGACGCGACCGTAGCGCCAGGCCAGGGTCATGAAGCCCACCACGAAAAGCACCGCCGGCAGGATGCCGCGCAACAGGATGGCCAGCGCCGCCTCGTTGGCGCTGATCTCGCCGCGCGTGAAGGCGTCGATACCAAGGCTCCAGCGGAAGCCCAGGAACCAAAGCTGGGTCTCCTGCAGGTCGAAGCGCAGCAGGTTCAGCGCCGGTGCGAACAGGAACAGGGCGAAGAAGCCCAGCTGGGTGGCGCGCCGCAGGCGCTGCAGGCGGGCCATGCGGCCCGTCTGTGCCTGTGGTGACGCGGCCAGCACGATCTCAGGCATCGCCGACCACCGCCAGCACCACCTCCGCCAGCGCGGCCGCGGTCTCGGCATCGTCGGTGAGCGCATCCACCACCGCGGCCCGGCAGGCCTCGCCCAGCGTCAGGCCGGCCACCGTCAGGCGTGCCGCCATCACCAGCAAGCGGGTGCTGGCGGTCTCTTCCAGGTCATGCTCGGTGAGGCGGCGCAGCGCCTGCGCCAGCCGCACCAGGCGCGCGGCCTGTTCGGCCGTGCAGCCGCTCTCGGCGCGCACGATGCGCTGCTCCACCTCGGGAGCGGGATAGTCCAGGCTCAGCGCCACGAAGCGCTGGCGCGTGCTCGGCTTGAGCCCCTTGAGCAGGTTCTGGTAGCCGGGGTTGTAGCTGATCACCAGCATGAAGCCGGGCGCGGCGTCGAGCAGCTCGCCAGTGCGCTCGATGGGCAGCTGGCGGCGATCGTCGGCGAGCGGATGCAGCACCACCGTGGTGTCCTTGCGCGCCTCCACCACCTCGTCGAGGTAGCAGATCGCGCCCGATCGCACCGCACGGGTGAGCGGGCCGTCGCACCAGCGCGTGTCGCCGCCCGCGATCAGGTGGCGGCCCACCAGGTCGGCGGCGCTGAGGTCGTCGTGGCAGCTCACCGTCACCAGCGGGCGGCCCAGGCGCGCGGCCATATGCTCCACCAGCCGGGTCTTGCCGCAGCCGGTGGGCCCCTTGATCAAGAGCGGCAGGCGGCTGGCATGGGCCTGCTCGAAGAGCCGGCATTCCTGGCCCTGCGAGGCGTAGAAAGGCAGCCCTTCCGGCAGTTCCCGGCTGAGCTGGCGCGCGCTCAGCATTTCCATCATGCGGCCCTCAGTCGACCATTCGCCACCGGCTCATCCTCGTCGGCGCCGGCGCCGATGAAGAAGCTGGCCAGATAGGTGAGCAGCCCGCACAGGAACAGCACGCCACCGGCGACACGCACCCAGTAGAAGAAGCGCAGCTGGTCTTGCGTGGCCATGAAGCCCATCGCACCCTCGGTGGGCATGCGCTGCAGCCAGATCTGCAGGATGCCAGCGCCGGTCAGGGCCAGCACCATCACCGCCATACCGATGGTCATGATCCAGAAGCTCCACATCTCGACGGCCTGGGCGCGGCGCGGATTGGCCTCGCGGCCGCGCAGGATCGGCATGGCATAGCTGATCATTGCGATCACCACCAGCACATAGGCGCCGTAGAAGGCCAGGTGGCCGTGCGCCGCGGTGATCTGGCTGCCATGGGTGTAGTAGTTGACCGGGCTGAGCGTGTGGATGAAGCCCCACAGGCCGGCACCCAGGAAACCCATCACCGCGCAACCGACGGCCCACAGCACCGCTGCCTGGTTGGGATGCTCGCGCTTGCGCCGCTGCACCATATTGAAGGCGAACAGGGTCATCATGAAGAAGGGGATCGGCTCCATCGCGCTGAACACGCTGCCCACCCATTGCCAGTAACCCGGCAGGCCGATGAAGAAGAAGTGGTGGCCGGTGCCCAGGATGCCGGTGACCAGGGCCATGGTGATGATCAGGTACAGCCACTTGTCGATCACCTCACGGTCCACGCCGGTGGTCTTGATCAGCACGAAGGCCAGCAGCGCGCCCAGGATCAGCTCCCAGGTGCCTTCCACCCAGAGGTGGACGACGAACCACCAGTACATCTTGTCGCGCACCAGGTTGCTGGGGTTGACGAAGCTGAACAGG
>Ga0066488_100230_pt1 | contig 22955 bp, 18 predicted proteins | sample LakWasM130_HOW14_2_FD_59589 | JGI IMG/M metagenome (GOLD analysis project Ga0066488, IMG submission 59589) | Freshwater sediment methanotrophic microbial communities from Lake Washington under simulated oxygen tension - Sediment Metagenome 130_HOW14 | ecosystem: Environmental > Aquatic >...
TTACCCTAGGTCAAGCTGCCGGCTTGCCTTATGTCAAAGAGCGGGAACATAGGAGCGGCCGCGCGCCGACTTCAGCTGCAGCTGGCGCTGCCGCAGGAACTGATGGTGGCCGAGGCTTGCTGCAGCGGCTGGGTCAGCGTGCCGGTGGCGCTGTCGTAGCCCACCTGGCTCATGTGGAACACCAGCGAGGCGTCCATCATCTCGGCATGGGCCGGGAACCATTGCGAGAGCTCGCCCACGATGATGCGCATGGGCTCCATGTCCTTGAGCTCCACCGCATAGCGCAGCACCTCGCGCAAGGTGTCCAGCACCATCGCGTGCTGCTTGCTGTGGCAGTTCTCGGGCGCGAAGCCGGTGGCGGCCATCCAGCGCTCTTCCATCGCGAAATGCTCTTCGGTATGGGCGAGCAGGCGCTGGAAGGCGGGCAGCGGGTCGGCGCCGCTGGCCAGCACCGCCGCGAACTCGTTCAGCAGGCCGACGAATTCCTCATGCGTGTGGTCGAGTTGGGCGTGGTTGAGCGCGAGTTGCTCGTTCCAGGTGATGCTGCTCATGGTCGTGCTCAAAGTGAGGGGCTCAGCATAGGGCGCGCGGGCGCGCCCCGGCTTGCGACATGTCAATGCGCCGCGGCGGCGGCCAGGCGGGCGCGATGGCGCGCCACCTGGGCGCGCACCTGAGCCGGCGCGGTGCCGCCCAGGATGTTGCGTGCGTTCAGCGAGCCGCGCAGCGACAGCACCTCGAACACATCGGCCTCGATGCGGCCATCGAACTTCTGCAGTTCGGCCAGCGGCAGCTGCGACAGGTCCAGGCCGGTGGCGATGGCGGTCTTCACCGCATGGGCCACGATCTCGTGCGCATCGCGGAAGGCCAGGCCCTTCTTCACCAGGTAGTCGGCCAGGTCGGTGGCGGTGGCATAACCCTTCAAGGCCGCGCGCTCCATCGCCTCGGGCTTGACGGTCAGGCCGCCCATCATCTCGGCAAAGATGCGCAGCGTGTCCTTCAAGGTGTCGACGGTGTCGAACAGCGGCTCCTTGTCTTCCTGGTTGTCCTTGTTGTAGGCCAGCGGCTGGCCCTTCATCAGGGTGATCAGGCCCATCAGATGGCCGACCACGCGGCCGGTCTTGCCGCGCGCCAGCTCGGGCACGTCGGGGTTCTTCTTCTGCGGCATGATGCTTGATCCGGTGCAGAAGCGATCCGCCAGGTCGATGAAACCGAAGCTCTGGCTCATCCACAGGATCAGCTCTTCGCTGAGGCGCGAGATGTGCACCATCACCAGCGCGGCGGCGCTGCTGAACTCGATCGCGAAGTCGCGGTCACTCACCGCGTCCAGACTGTTCTGGCACACGCCCTCCATACCCAGGGTCTTCGCCACACGCTCGCGGTCCAGCGGGTAGCTGGTGCCGGCCAGGGCCGCGGCGCCCAGCGGCAGTCGATTGACGCGGCGGCGTGCATCGGCCAGGCGCTCGGCGTCGCGCGCAAACATTTCCACATAGGCCAGCAGGTGATGGCCAAAGGCCACCGGCTGGGCCACCTGCAGGTGGGTGAAGCCGGGCAGGATCACCTCGGCGTTCTGCTCCGCCACCTCCACCATGGCCAGCTGCAGGGCCAGCAGCAGCGCGCCGATGGCGTCGATCTCGTCGCGCAGCCACAGGCGCACATCGGTGGCGACCTGGTCGTTGCGGCTGCGGCCGGTGTGCAGGCGCTTGCCGGCGATGCCGATCAGAGTGGTCAGGCGCGCCTCGATGTTCAGGTGCACGTCCTCCAGGTCCAGCTTCCATTCGAACTGGCCGGCCTCGATCTCGCTCGTGATCTGCGCCATGCCGCGCTGGATGGCGGCGTGGTCCTCGGCGTTCAGGATGCCTTGCGCGGCGAGCATCTCGGCATGCGCCAGGCTGCCCTGGATGTCGGCCTTCCAGAGGCGCTGGTCGAAGAACACGCTGGCGGTGTAGCGCTTCACCAACTCGCTCATCGGTTCGGAGAACAGCGCGGACCAGGCTTGGGACTTGTTGTCGAGTTGGTTGTCGGCGGACATGGCGGAAAGGGTGCGGGAAGGGTGGAAAAGGGGCAGGGCGCGCCGCTGAAGCAGAATGCGGGCATTGATTCTAAGGGCGGGGCCCCATAGGCCCCTCGGCATGGCAGGCAAGCACCACAACGACTGGCACGACAGCCGCAACCTCACCAGCATGCTGGGCCTGGCGCCCACGCCCGCCGAGGTGGAGGAACAGGTGGCGCCGCTGTTCGACGGCGAGCGCGTCTTCGACGTCTGCCATGTGGGCCTGGTGCTGCGCGCGGTGCTGGGCGTGCAGGCCCTCTTGGCCCTGGGCCTGGCGCTGGCGGCGCGCGAGCCCCTGCAATGGCTGTGGTGGATGAGCAGCGGCACGGTGGTGACGCTTTCGGCCGTGCTGTTCTGGCTGCTGCTGGTGTGCGGCGCGCGCCGGCCGCTGGCGCGTCTGCGCGAGCCCTGGCAATGGGCCGTGCTGCTGGGCCTGGGGGCGCTGGGCGCCAGCCTGGGCTGGCAGCTGCTCAACCTCGCCAGCGACGAGCCCAGCGGCTGGTTCCGCCAGCTCAGCGTGGCGCTGGCCGGTGCCGCCATGGCCGCCATGCTGCTGTACTGGATGAAGCTGCGCGAGCGCTCGCAGCGGCCCGCCGATGCCCTGGCCCAGCTGGTGGAGCTGCAATCGCGCATCCGCCCGCATTTCCTCTTCAACACCCTCAACACCGCGATGGCCCTGGTGCGCGTGGACCCGAACCGCGCCGAGGCGGTGCTGGAGGACCTGAGCGAACTGTTCCGCGTGGCCCTGGCCGAGGCCAGCACGGTGGTCAGCCTCAACGAGGAGGTGGAGCTGGCGCGGCGCTATCTGGACATCGAGCAGATCCGCTTCGGCGAGCGCCTGCGCATCCGTTGGCAGCTCGACGAAAGCGCCGGCAATGCGCGCGTGCCGCCCTTGCTGCTGCAGCCCCTGGTGGAGAACGCGGTGCGCCATGGCGTCGAGCCCAACGACGCCGGCGGCGCGCTGGAGGTGCGTACCAAGAGCCGCGGCGCCGAGGTCGAGATCCTGGTGAGCAACAGCGTGGGCGCCGCCTCCAGCGTGCCCGGCCATGGCCTGGCGCTGCGCAATGTGCGCGACCGCCTGCGTCTGATGCATGATGTGGCCGCGCGCTTCGAGGTCCGCCAGGAGCCCGGCCGCTTCACCGTCCGAATCGTTCTGCCCCGCTGAACCATGCACCTGCAGCCCGCCCTCAAGGTCCTGATCGTCGACGACGAACCGCTCGCCCGCATGCGCCTGCGCGGCCTGGTGGAGAGCTGCGCCGAGCCGCATGCCGAGGTGGTGGCCGAGGCCGGCACCGCCTCGCAGGCCCAGCAATGGCTGCGCGACCATGGCTGCGACCTGATCCTGCTGGACGTGCAGATGCCCGGCCCGGACGGCCTGCAACTGGCCGACGCGCTGCGCGAGCGCGAGCCGCGGCCCGCGGTGGTGTTCGTCACCGCCCATGCCGAGCATGCCTTGCGCGCCTTCGAACTGGAGGCGATCGACTACCTCACCAAGCCGGTGCGGCGCGAGCGCCTGCAGGCGGCGCTGGCGCGCGTGGCCCAGCGCATCGCCGAGCGCGCCGCCGCCCGGTCGCAGCAGGGCGCCGCCGACGCGGCCGCCGAGGGTCCGGTGATCAATATCAGCGACCGCGGCCGCCTGATCCGCGTGCCACTGGCCGAGGTGCTGTACTTCAAGGCCGAGCTCAAGTACCTGACCCTGCGCACCGCCAGCCAGAGCTATGTGATGGACGGCAGCCTCAGCGAGCTCGAGCAGCGCCTGGGCGAGCGCTTTCTGCGCGTGCACCGTAATGCCCTGGTGGCCAAGGCGGCGGTGCGCGAGCTCGAGCGCCATGCGCCCAGCGACGGTGGCAGCCCCGAGGCGGCAGAGCCCGGCGAGGCCAGCGAAGGCGCCGAGGGCTGGGCCGTGCGCGTTGCCACGGTGAACGAATGGCTGTCGGTCTCGCGCCGCCAGGTGGCGGCGGTGCGCGAGGCGCTGGCGGCGGCGTCGGGCTGAGTTGGCGCCAAGTCAGCTTCCGCTCAGCTGACATCGCCTAGCATGGCCCACCATGCAGGAGCAGCGCCAAGAATTCTTTCCCCGCCAGGTGGTCGAGCCCGCGCTCAACCGCTGGGACTGGGCCTTGCTGCCCCTGGTGCTGGCCGGCTTCAGCCTGCTGGCGCTGGCCGCCACGCAGATGGCCAGGCCCTTCCATGTGGGCGAGGTGCTGCCCATCAGCCTGGACCCGCTGGCGCTGCCCTATTACCTGCTGCGCACCACGCTGCGCATGTTCCTGGCGCTGGCGGCCTCGGTGCTGTTCGCCTGCGTGTTCGCGGCGCTCGCCGCCAAGGTGCGCGCGGCCGAGAAGCTGCTGGTGCCGCTGCTGGACATCCTGCAGTCCATTCCCATCCTGGGCTTTCTGTCCATCACGGTGACGGGCTTCATCGCACTGTTTCCCGGCAGCCTGCTGGGGGTGGAATGCGCGGCCATCTTCGCCATCTTCACCTCGCAGGCCTGGAACATGGCTTTCAGCCTCTACCAGTCACTGCGCACCGTGCCGGCCGAACTGCAGGAAGCTGCCAGCATCTTCCGCCTGTCGGCCTGGCAGCGTTTCTGGCGCCTGGAGCTGCCCTTTGCGATGCCGGGCCTGCTGTGGAACATGATGATGAGCATGTCGGGCGGCTGGTTCTTCGTGGTCGCCTCGGAGGCGATCTCGGTGGCCAACCAGGACATCAAGCTGCCGGGCGTGGGCTCCTACATCGCCATGGCGATCGCCGCCAAGGACCTGCCCGCCATCGGCTATGCCATCCTGGGCATGCTGATCGGCATCCTGCTCTACGACCAGCTGTTCTTCCGCCCGCTGCTGGCGTGGGCCGACAAGTTCCGTTTCGAGGAGTCGGGCAGCGAGAACGCGCCGACCTCCTGGCTGTTGACCTGGCTGCGTCGCACCGCGCTGCTGCAACGCCTGGGCGACTGGCCGGGCCGCTGGCTCACGTCCAGCTTCACGCCGATGCGCTTGCGCTTCGACGGCACCTCCATTCGCGCCCGGCCCAAGCCCGCCAATCCGCTCTGGGCTCGTGTCTGGGATGCGGTGCTGGCGGCGCTGGTGATGTTCGCGCTCTGGCGCCTGGTGAGCTTCATCCATGGCGAGGTGGGCTGGGGCGAAGTGGGTCATGTCTTCAAGCTGGGCTTCTATACCCTGGCACGCGTGCTGGTGCTGATCGCGGTGGCCTCGCTGATCTGGGTGCCCATCGGTGTATGGATAGGGCTCAACCCGCGCATCGCGGGCCGGGTGCAGGCGCTGGCGCAGTTTCTGGCGGCCTTCCCGTCCAATCTGGTGTTCCCGGTGGCGGTGATACTGATCCTGCGCTGGCAGCTCAATCCGGATATCTGGCTCTCGCCCCTCATCATCCTGGGCACGCAGTGGTATCTGCTCTTCAATGTGGTGGCTGGCGCCTCTACCATCCCCTCGGAGCTGCGCTACGCGGCGCACAACCTCGGGCTGAAGGGCTGGCTGATGTGGCGGCGCTACCTGCTGCCGGCGATCTTCCCCAGCTTCGTGACCGGTGCCATCACCGCCAGCGGCGGATCCTGGAATGCCAGCATCGTGGCGGAATATGTGAGCTGGGGCGACACCACGCTGCAGGCCCAGGGCCTGGGCAGCTATATCCAGCAAATGACGGCGGCGGGCGACTTTCCGCGCATCGCGCTGGGCATCGGCGTGATGTGCGTGTTCGTGATGGCGCTCAACCACTGGGTGTGGCGGCGCCTGTACCGACTCGCCGAGCAAAGAATGCACTTCTGAACCCAGCCATGACGAATCTGATCGAACTGAAAAACGTGGCCAAGAGCTTCAAGTCCTCGGACGGCAGCTCGCGCTCGGTGCTGGAACGGGTGGACTTCGAGCTCGCCAAGGGCGAGATCGTGGCCCTGCTGGGCCAGTCGGGATCGGGCAAGTCCACCTTGCTGCGCATCATGGCGGGGTTGATTCCGGTGGATGGTGGCACGGTCAGCTACCGCGGCCAGCCGCTGTTCGGCCCGGCCGAGGGCATTGCCATGGTGTTCCAGTCCTTTGCGCTGTTCCCTTGGCTGACGGTGCAGCAGAACGTTGAGCTGGGCCTGGAGGCGCGCGGCGTGGCGCCGGACGAGCGCGCCAAGCGTGCCGAGGCGGCGATCGAGCTGATCGGCCTGGCCGGTTTCGAAGGCGCGCTGCCGCGTGAACTCTCCGGCGGCATGCGCCAGCGCGTGGGCCTGGCGCGCGCCCTTGTCACCGAGCCGGCGGTGCTCCTGATGGACGAGGCCTTCTCGGCGCTGGACGTGCTCACCGGCGAACGCCTGCGCAACGAGATCCTGGAGCTCTGGGACGGCGGCAGCATGCCGACGCAAGCCATGCTGGTGGTTTCGCACAATATCGAGGAAGCGGTGTTGATGGCCGACCGGGTGCTGATCTTCTCCAGCAACCCCGGCCGGGTGCGCGCCGAGCTGCCGATCAGCCTGCCGCGGCCGCGCCACCCCGACAGCCCCGAGGTGCGCCTCTTGATCGACGAGGTCTACAGCCTGATGACGGTGGGCGCCGTGCCTGCCGGCCAGGCCGAGGCGCCCAAGCCGCATCTGTCCGACCGCCTGCCCGAGGCCGACGTGGGCCGCATGGAAAGCCTGCTGGAGCTGCTGGTGGACGAGCGCTTCAAGGGCCGCGCCGACCTGCCCCAGCTGGCCGAGGAAAGTGAGCTCACCGACGAGGACCTGCTGCCGCTGGCCGATGCGCTGCAGCGCCTGGGCCTGGCCCAGCTCGAGCATGGCGACATCCTCATCACGCCGCTGGGCCAGAAGTATGTGGAGGGCGAGCACGAGTTCCGCCGCGAGATCTTCGGCCAGCAGCTGCTCGCCCATGTGCCGATCGCCGCCTTCATCCGCCACAGCCTGGAGCAGGAGGTCCATGGCGAGCTGCGCGAGGAGCCCTTCCTCAAGCTGCTGCAGGAGAGCATGGACGCCCACGAGGCCGAGCGCGTGCTCCAGGTGGCCATCGAATGGGCGCGTTATGGCGAGGTGTTCGAGTACAACTACCACACCGGCATGATCCACCTACCGGAGTCGGGGGAGGGCTGAGCGCCCTCGCCGTGCTGCTACAGCGCGCTGGCGCAGATGGCCCACACGGTGGCCTGGACCGCGAAGGCGTTGGTGTTGGAGAAGTAGACCTGCCAGCTGCTGTCGCTGGACGGATAGCTCTGGTGCATCACCAGCTTGAGCTGATCCAGCTGGCTGCCCAGGCTGGGGAATTGCACGCCACCGCCCAGCACCTTCTTGCCGCTCGGGCAACTGGCCACCAGGGTGGCCAGGAAGCTGGCCGGTATGCTGGTAGTGGCGCTGACGCGTTGGTGCCCGGATACGCCGGCCTGGCCCTGCGGCCCCTGGATCCCCGCCGGACCCGTCGCACCGATCGCTCCGGTCGCTCCGGTCGCTCCGGTGGCACCCTTGGCGCCCGTCGCCCCGGTCAGCCCGGTGGCGCCGGTGTCGCCCTTGGGCCCTTGGTCGGCAAGGGTCAGGTCCAGCCTGGCCACATGGGCGGTGGCGGTGTTTTCCTTGCTGTCGAAGAATGCCACCGTGCCCGGGGCGCTCAGGGCCGTCGTTAGCGCCAGACCGAAGTTGCTGCCGGGGTTGCTGATCCACTGTTTGACCAGGCCGGTCAGGTCCACGCTGATGTACTGGTTGGCCGCGCCCACCGGCACGCTGATGCCGCTGCCGGCGCCAGCGTTGGGCGGCTGGTTCGCAGCCGTGACGCTGCCCTCGGCCCAGGCGCCGTTGAGCCCCAGCACCTCGATCGCGCCGGGGGCACCGACGCGGTTCACGTAGAGGATCAGATTGGCCTTCACCAGCTTGGCGGCCGTGGCGCCGGCGGGCAGGGTGGCCAGGTCAAAACGCAGCAGGGCGCTGGCGCCGCCGCCCACGTTCAGCGTTGGCAGGCTGCCGAAGTTGTTGCCGGGCAGCAGGCTGTTGACATGGCTATCGGCGGCCAGCGGGGCGTCGAGGGCCTGTGCCGGCAGGGCGCAGGCAAGCAGGGCCAAGCTCGCGCTGGCGCGGATGAATCGATGGGACAACATGCTCACTCCTTAATCTATGGGCCAATGGGCTGATGGCGGGTTCAGGGGCCGGTGACATTGCTGGCGCTGATGCACATGACGTAGGCGCGCACCGCACGGCTGCTGCTCGAGCTGTTGTTGATGCGGCAGGCGTAGCCGCCGCGCTGGTTGTCGGGGTTGGGGCCGGCGTAGTTGACCGTGATGTCGGTCTGCGCGCTGTTGTAGTCGCGGTGACCGCAACCGCCACCCACCACAAACATATTGCTGGGGCAGTAGAGGTTGAGATAGGCATGGGTGTTGCCTGGCAGGCTGTAGTCGTAGCGGCCGTAGGCGAGGTTGACCGGCCCCGCCGGCCCCGCCGGCCCCTGCGGCCCTTGCGGGCCCGCTGCGCCTGTTGCGCCTGTTGCGCCGGTGGCACCGGTCAGGCCTCTCGGACCCTGGGTGCCCGTTGCGCCGGTCGCTCCCGTGGCTCCGGCCGGGCCGGTGGCGCCGGTGTCGCCCTTGGGCCCGACCGGGCCGGTCGGGCCTGGCAGGCCCTGGGGCCCTTGCGGGCCCACCGGCCCCTGGTCCATCAGGCTGATGTCCAGGCTGGGGCCGTGACCGGTGGCGGTGTTTTCCTTGCTGTCCAGGAACAGCTGTGTAGCCGGCGCACTCAAGGCGGGTTGCAGCAGCAGGCCCAGATTGGTGGCGGGGTTGCTGATCCAGCCCTTGACCTGACTCGTTATGTCGATGCTGATGTATTGATTGGCCTGGCTCACCGTCGCTACCGGGCCGCTGCCCGCGCCGCTGTTGGGTGGCGCGGCGGCGGCGCTGACGCTGCTTTCGCCCCAGCCGCCGTTGACGCTCAGCACCTCGATGGCGCCGGGCACGCCGACACGGTTGACGAACAGCTTCAAATTGGCCTTCTGCAGCTTGGCAGCGCTGAGTCCGGCGGGCAGCACGCCGGCCAGGTCAAAGCGCAGCAGCACGCTGGCGCCGCCGCCCACACCCAGTTGTGGCAGGCTGCCAAAATTGATACTGGGCGTGAGGGTGCTGATCTGCGCGTCGGCCTGCAGCGGCACATCGAGTGCGCGCGCGCCACCGGTGCATGCGAGCAGGGCCAGTGCGCTGGCGATGCGGAAGTGCTTCATGGTCAATCCCCCTTGGCCTCAGGCCTGTTCCAGGTAACGGCGCCGCCGCGCGATCAGTCCGGCGCCGCCCAGCAGCCACAGCAGCGCGCTGGCCGGCTCGGGCACGCTGGCGGCCTGCATGTCGAAGGCCCAGTGGCCGCTGCGCTGGCTGGCATCGACCTGCACAAAATGCTGGCCGGGCTGGCCCAGGTAGGCGAGGCCGGTGTAGTCGGGGATGCCGGTCTGGCTGTAGCCGTCGCTGAGCAGGCTGCCGAGCGGCTCGTTGCCATCCTGCGAGAGCACCAGGGTGTAGTGGCCGGCCGGCAGGGCCATGCTGAAGTGCGCATCCCAGCAAAAGCCGCTGGCCGGGTCCGGGCTGCTCGGGTCGCCGCAGGCGCCGGCGCTGCCACGCGCCAGCTGCAGCAGTTCGCCGCCCGCGCTGAACAGGGCCAGCACCGGCGCGAAGCCGCCGGCGGCGATCTGCTGGCCCAGCGCGTTCTGCCCGCCCGCAAACGAAAAGCTCTGCACGCTCAGCTGGTCGTCCTGGCTGAGCCAGACGCTGGTGCTGAAGAGCTCGTCGTCCAGGCTGAAATCGCCCTGGAAGGACTGTGTGGCGGCCTGGGCCGAGCCTTGCGCGATACCCAGTCCGAGGCTTGCCAGGGCCATTGCGGCCCAGATGGTTGCTTTCATCTTGATCCCCTGTTGCAGCGCTTTGCTGCTCTATGGGGATAAGGGCGGTGGCGCCGGCCGGCCTATCAGGGCCTAGGGTTTGTCCGGGGTCCGAGCCAGGGCCGCGGCCGCCTCGGCCACATCGAGACGCAGACGCCGCAGGCTGGGGTGTTCGGGCGCGACCGTGGCCAGGGCCAGTTGCAGCGCAGCCTGGTGATGCTCCAAGGCCTGTTGTGCCTGCCGCAGGTGGCTGGCCAGCAGGCCTTGCAGGCGCAGCAAGGCCACGCGGCGCAGCGGCCGCAGCGCCGCCTCCTGTGCCTGCACCAGTGCGACACCGGCCGCGGCCGTGCTGCTGTCGCCCTGCAGCAGGGCGGCTTCGGCCAGGGTCAGCTCGGAGTCGATGCGGTCGTTGTGGGCCGCCGGTAGGCGCTTGCGACGCTGCACGGCCGCCTCTTCGAGCAGTGGCTGGGCTTCGGCGAGGCGGCCGGCACGCAGCAGCCAGCGGCCCAGGTTGTGGCGCGCGCGGGCCAAGCTCAGGTCGTCCGGCTTGAGGGCGGCCTGCCGGATCGCCAGCGATTCGCGGTACAGGCTTCCGGCGGCCGGGTCGCCCAGGTCCTCCAGCGCGGTGGCGAGGTTGTTGATATTGACCGCCACGCTCACCGAGCCGCGCCCCTGCAACTGCTCGTGCAGGGCCAGCGCCTCGCGGTAGGCGGCGATCGCCTCGGCGCTGCGGCCGCCGTCCTGCAGCACGCTGGCCAGTTCGTTGAGCGCGCTCGCCACGGTGGCGCTCTGCGGCCCGTGCACGGCGCGGCGCTGCGCCACCAGCTCGCGCAGCAGGGCCTCGGCCTCGTCGACGCGGTGCTGGGCGGCCAGCACCACGGCCAGCGACTGCATGCTGGTGAGCACCGACGGATTCTGCTCGCCGAGCAGGCGGCGCTTGAGTTCGAGGGCGCGGCGGAACTGCGCCTCGGCCTCGCGCAACTGGCCGGCCCGCAGCGCCAGCGAGCCGAGGTTCTGGATCGCGATCGCCACGTCCAGGTGCTCGGCACCCTGCCTGGCGAGGCGTATCGCCAGCGCCTTGTCCAGGCAGCGGCGCGCCTCGTCGAGGGCGTCGACGCGCGTCAGCACCAGGCCCAGGGTGTTGTAGGCGTCGGCCAGCTCCAGGGCATCGGCCGCCACCAGGCGCTGGCGCAGCGCCAGCGAGCGGCGCGCCGGCGCCACCGCCTTGGCCTCCTGGCCATCGTTGGACAGCGTCACGGCCAGGCGGCTCAGCAGCGCCGCCTCGCGCAGCGGCTGGCGCTGCGGCTTGGCGCGCTCCAGGGCGATGGCCTGTTCGTACAGCTCGACCGCGGCGCGCGGCTTGCCGATGTTCTCGTAGACCTTGCCGAGCACGCCCTTCATCGAGGCCTGCAGCGCCGGCTGGCCCTGCAGGTCGCGATCCATGCGCTCGCGGCCCTTGTCCACCAGGGTGGCGGCGCTCAGGTCGGGCCGGCCCGAGACGCGCGGGTCGGCGCCCTCGAACAGCGCCACCATGAAGTCGCTCACCTGGCGCGTGGTCTCGGCCTCCTGCTGGGCCAGCAGGCGGGCCGCCTCGGCGCGCCGCCGCTCGGCATCGGCGCGTGCCTCGGCGGCCAGGGCCGCATCGCGCTCGTGCTGGGCCTGGGCGCGCGCTTGGGCTGCCTGGTCGCGTTCCGCCAGGGCATGGCGTTCGGCGCCCTGTGCCTGCGCGGCCGAACGCTCCGCCTGTGCGGCCGAGGCACGCGCCAGCGCCTCGGCCTGTAGCGCGCGGTCGCGCTCCTGCACCACGCGCTGGGTGAACAGGGCCGCCATCAGCAGCGCACCGCTGCCCGCCAGCACCCAGGGCCAGCGCCGCCGCAGGAATTTGCGCGCCACATAGCCGGGGCTGCGTGGCAGCGCGGCCAGCGGCAGATGCTGGCGATAACGGCGCAGATCCGACATCAGCGCCGCCACGCTGAGGTAGCGCGCCTCCGGCTGGGCGGCGGTGGCGCGCCGCACGATCGCCTGCCATTCCGCGGGCCGCGCCGCCGCCGGGCCCAGCGCCTGCAGCAGCTCGCCCAGCATGGCGCCGAGGCTGTAGATGTCGCTGGCGCTGCTGGCCGGCGCGCCGGCGCGCTGCTCGGGGCTGGCATAGCGCGGCGTCAGCGCCAGCGTCTCGCCGTCCTGCGCGCTGCCATCCACGCCACTCTCAGCGCGCTTGCCCTGCAGCTGGGCGATGCCGAAGTCCAGCAGCATGGCGCGGCCGTCGCTGCCCACCAGCACATTGCCGGGCTTGATGTCGCAATGCACCACCAGCTGGCGGTGCGCATAGGCCACCGCCTCGCACACCATCAGGAACAGCTCCAGCGTGGCCTCCAGCCCGAGTTCGTGCTCGTGCTGATAGACGTCGATGCGCTGGCCCTCGACATAGTCCATCACCAGATAGGGCTGGCCGCCGGGCGTGCTGCCGCCATCGATGAGGCGCGCGATATGGGGGTGGTTCAGCGAGGCGAGGATCTGGCGCTCGCGCGCCAGCTGGGCCAGCGCCGCCTCGCCCGACCAGCCGCGCAGCAGCTTGATGGCGGCGCGCTGCTGGTAATGGCCGTCGCTGCGCTCGGCCAGGTAGACCATGCCCATGCCGCCATGGCCCAGCTCGGACACGAGGGTCCAGGCGCCCAGGCGCTCGCCGGGCCTGAGCTCGGCGCCGCCGACGCTGGCCAGCATGCCCGCCACCGGCTTGGCAAAGCGGGTGGTGGCGTCGTGGCCGGCCAGGCGCAGCACGCGCGCCCAGAGCTGCGCCGGGGCGGCCAGCTCGGCCAAACGCCGGCGTTGCGCGGCCTCGTCGGGCAGGTCGCAGATCTCGTTGAACAGCGCCTTGACCTGGGCGAAATCGGGGTCGGCGGCGCTGCTGCTGCTCATGCCCGCTCTCAGGCTTCCAGCTCGCGGCCCAGTTGTTCGGCCAGCCAGGCGCGCGCAAAGCGCAGCTCGCGGTCCACCGTGGGCACCGAGATGGCCAGCACGTCGGCGATATCGGCGCGCTGCAGGCCGGCGAAATAGGTCAGCTCCAGCACCTGGGCGCCGCGCGGGTCGTGGGCGCCGAGCTGGTCCAGCAGCGCGTCAAGGGTGAGCAGATCGGCCGCCATCGATTCCTCGCCCAGCGCCGCCGAGGTGAGGGTGAGCTGCACGCGGCCGCCGCCGCGCTTGTCGGCGAGGCGGGCGCGCGCATGCTCGCGCAGCACGCTGCGCATGGTCAGCGAGACGGTGGCGAAGAAATGCGCGCGGTTCTGCCAGTCGCTGGGCGCGGCCATCAGGCGCAGCATGGCCTCGTTCACCACATCGCCCTTGGCCAGGGTGGCGGCGTCGTGGCCGCGCAGGCGCGAAGCCGCCATGCGCAGGAACTCGCCATGCACCGCCTGCACCACGCGTTCGAAGGCGGCGCCGTCGCCCTTTTTCCAGGCCTGCAACAGCACGGTCATCGCTTCGACGGTGTCGCCCGGGGCGGGCTGGGCAGTGGCGCTGGTCATGGCGGCGGGAGGCTGAAAGTGGCGGCAGTGTAGCCGCCGCCCAGCGAGGAAGTTAGGGGGCAGGCCGGCTCATTCAAGGCAGCAGGATTTCAAAGCGCGTGCCGCCGCCGGGACGGTCCAGCAGGCTGACGCTGCCGCAGCGCGCGCCGAGCTGGTGGGCGCGCGCCACTGCCGCGCAGAGTTCCTGGCCCAGGCCGGTGGAGGATTGGGCCGAGGGGTCGGCACTGCCCAGGCCGGGGCCGTCGTCGTCCACCGAGAACACCAGCTGGCCGTCGCGCACGCCGGCATCCAGCACCACCTCGCTGCGCGCGAAGCGCCAGGCGTTCTGCAGCGCCGCCTCCAGGGCCAGGCGCACCAGCCGCGGGTCGAAGTACCAGAAGGCCGGCGCGCCGCTGCAGGGCCCCAGGCGCAGCGGCGCGTGGTCGGGGCGCGAATCCACATGCAGCAGGCCTTGCAGAAAGGCCTGCGGCGACTCGTCCGAGGCCTGCGCCAGCAGGCGGCTGCCGTCGGCGCCGTAAAGCGTCAGGTAGGCGATCAGGCGCTGGCGCAGCTGGGCGCAATGCTGGTGGGCGCGGTGTGCCAGCTCGGCCTCGGGCCGCCGCTCCAGCTGCGCCAGCTCGGCCTCCAGCACCCCCAGCTGGTTCTTCAGGTCATGGATCAGCAGGGCCAGCAGCTCGCGGTTCATGCCAGGGCGCTGAGGGTGTCGCGCAGGTATTTGCGCATCTGGGCGACGCGGTCGTGGCCTGGCAAGAGGCGCTCCAGGCGGCTCAGATAGCCGCGCACCTGCTCGACGCGCTGGGCATCCAGCTGCTTGCGCAGGCGCAGCACCATGCAGTTCATCTGCGCGCATTCCATCAGCACGGTGGTGTTCTCCGGGAAGGCGTGCAGCTCGGCCTCGAGGGCCGCCAGCGCTTCGTCGAGCCGGCCGGCGCGCAGCGCCAGCTTGGCCTGGTGCAGCCGCGTCTTCAGGCCGCCGCTGGTGGCGGTGACGATGTTGGCGATCTCGGCCTCGTGGCCGGTGTCGCGCAAGGCCTTGCTGACGAGCTGCTGCATGCGCGCATTCTCGTGGTCGGCGCTGACCACCTTGCCCAGCAGGGCCAGCCCGCGCTCGGCCTGGCCGGTGGCGAGGGCGGCGCGCGCCACCGCGATGGTGGCGAAGTCGGCCTTGGCCTGCGGCGTCTCGGCCAGCGCCTGCTCGGCCAGCTCGCGCGCCTTCTCGGCCTCGCCCAGCAGGGCATGGGCCTGGGCGCTCAGGGCCAGCATGGCGGCGGCCTGTTCGGCGCTGCGCTGCACCTTGCCGGGCGGGTCGACCAGCGCCGCCAGCGCCTCCTTGGCCTCGCCCAGGTCGATATGGGCCTGGGCCAGCACCAGCGCATCCATGGGCTGGGCGCTCAGCGAGCCCTGGCTGGACTTGAGCGCGCGCGCCAGGCTTTGCTTGGCCAGCTCGGTATCGCCGTTGCGGTAGGCGCTTTCGGCCAGCGTGCGCATGCGCTTGGCCGAGGGCACGATCTCGGCCGCCTGCTTGAGCGCCGCCAGCGCCTCGTCCTGGCGGTTCATGGCCTCCAGGGCCTGCGCCAGCAGCTCGTGCGCGGCCAGGTTCTTGGCGCCCTCGGCGCTGCCGATGAGTTCGCGCATCAGCTGCACGGTCTCCTCGTAGCGACCGGCGGCCCGGAGCGCGCGCGCCTGGCCCAGCTGGGCCCAGATCAGCTGCGGGCGCAGCTCCAGCGCCTGCTGGTAGACGGCGCGCGCCTCCTCGAGCGCGCCCAGCTCCAGCAAGACCTGACCCTTGAGCTGCAGGGCCTGCATGGTCCAGCGGTCCTTCTTGGCCAGCAGGGTGTCGCAGGCCTTCAGCGCGGCGGGCAGGTCCTTGCGGCCGAGCTGTTTGTGGATGTCCAGCAGGGCCTGGCGCTTTTCCAGCTGGGCCTTGAGGCGGTCTTCGATGTCACCCGCGGTGATGGGCTTGAGCAGGTAGGCGTCGGGCAGGTGCTCGCTGGCGGCGGCCACCGAGAGGTAGCTGTTCTCGGCCGTGATCATGAAGAACAGGCAGTCCGGTGCCAGCAACTGGTGCTCGCGCAGGTATTCCAGCAGCTGCTGGCCGTCGGTCTTGTGGTTGAGGTTGTAGTCGCACAGGATCAGGCCGAAGGGCTTGGCGCGCACATGGCGCAGCGCCTCCTCGGCCGAGCTGGCGCCCTCGATCTTGTGGATGCCCAGCATGCCCAGCTGGCCGCGCAGCGTGGTCTGCTGCGTGGCCATGTCGTCGACCACGAGGGCCTCGATCCGGGAGTAGGGGGTGTCGGCGCGCATGCTCGTCCTGTGCCTTCCAGCAAGCACCCGGGGTGGGGTGCGCCGAGCTTACAGGACGAGCGGGGCGCTGGGCAATCAACCGGTGTTGCGCAGGCCCGCCGCGATGCCGTTGATCGACAGATGGATGCCGCGCTGCACGCGTTCCATGCTGGGGTCATCGGCGCGCAGCTCGGGCGCCACCGCGCGGTAGCGCCGCATCAGCTCGACCTGCAGGTGGTTGAGCGGGTCGATATAGGGGAAGCGGTGCTCGATCGAGCGCGCCAACGCCGGGTTGGCGGCCAGGCGCTTGTGCTCGCCGGTGATCAGCGCCAGCGCCTCCTGGGTGCGCTGGAACTCGGCCTTCACCGCCTCGAAGATCTTCTTGCCCAGGCGCTTGTTCTCGACCAGCTCGACATAGCGCGCGGCGATGTCCAGATCGGTCTTGGCCAGCACCATGTCCAGGTTGGACAGCAGGGTGCGGAAGAAGGGCCATTGCTTGACCATGCGCTTGAGCAGGGTCAGGTTTTGCGCGCGCTGGGCCGGCTCCTTGCCCAGGAAGGCCTGCACCCCCGAGCCGAACCCGCACCAGCCCGGCAGGGCGATGCGCGACTGGCCCCAGCTGAAGCCCCAGGGAATGGCGCGCAGGTCCTCGATGGCGCGGGTGGCCTTGCGCGAGGCCGGGCGCGAGCCGATGTTCAGCTCGGCAATCTCGCGGATCGGCGTGGAGGCGAAGAAATACTCGGCGAAGCCGGGCGTGTCGTAGACCAGGCCGCGGTAGGCCTTGAAGCTGGCGTCCGAGAGCGCCTGAGCGGCTTCGAGGAAGCTCCTGGGCGCGCTCTTGGTGGGGTGCAGCAGGGTCGCTTCCAGCGTGGCCGCCACCAGGGTCTCGAGATTGCGCCGGCCGATCTCGGGGTTGGCGTATTTGGAGGCGATCACCTCGCCCTGCTCGGTGAGGCGGATCTGGCCGTTTACCGTGCCGGGGGGCTGGGCCAGGATGGCCTGGTAGCTGGGGCCGCCGCCACGGCCCACCGTGCCGCCGCGGCCATGGAAGAGGCGCAGGGTGACGGGCTGGTGCTGGGCCTTGTGCGCCTCGAACAGCTCCACCAGCGCGATCTCGGCGCGGTAGAGCTCCCAGGAGCTGGTGAACACGCCGCCATCCTTGTTGGAGTCGGAGTAGCCCAGCATGATGTCCTGCTCGCCGCCCGAGCGCTGCACCAGCGCGGCAATGCCGGGCAGGGCGTAGAACTCGCGCATGATGCCGGGGGCCTCGCGCAGATCGCCAATGGTCTCGAACAGCGGCACGACGATCAGGTCGCTGATGGCCTCGCCATCCAGCGTGCCGCGCAGCAGGCCGACTTCCTTGAGCAGCAGCATCACCTCGAGCAGATCGCTCACCGACTCGGTGTGGCTGATGATGTAGTGGCGTAGGGCCTCGCGGCCGAAGCGCTGCAGCACCTCGCGCGCGGCCTCGAAGATGGCCAGCTCGCCCTGGGCCCGCTCGCTGTAGACCGCGCCGATCACGCGCAGCGGACGGGCGTCCTGCAGCAGGCTCAGCAGCAGGCCGCGGCGCTCGGCCTCGCTGAGCGCGCTGTAATCGGCCTGGATGCGCGCGGCCTTCAGCAGCTCGGCCACCACGGCCTCGTGCTGGTCGGAGCTCTGGCGCAGGTCCAGCGTGGCGAGATGGAAACCGAACACCTGGATGGCGCGCATCAGCGGCTTCAGGCGCGGCGCGATCAGCGCCTCGGCATGGTGGCTGCGCAGCGAGCTTTCGATGATGCGCAGATCGGCCAGCAGCTCCTCGGGGCTCAGATAAGGGTCCTGCGGGGCCACGGCGTGGCGCAGCGCCTCGGTGCCAGTGAGCTCGTGCAGGGTGGCGGCCAGGCGCGCATACATGCCGGTCAGCGCCCGGCGGTAGGGCTCGTCCATGCGGTGCTCGTTGCGATCCGGGCTGCGCTCGGCCAGCAACTGCAGCTCGGGGCTGATGCTGGCCAGGCGGGCCGAGATCGAGAGTTCGGCGCCCAGCTCATGCAGCTCGGTGAGGTAGTGGCGCAGCGCCACCTCGCCCTGGCGCTTCATCGCATGGCGCAGCGTCACGGCGGTGACGTTGGGATTGCCGTCGCGATCGCCGCCGATCCAGTGGCCCATGCGCAGAAAGCTCTTGAACTCGTGGCCGGGCAGGGCCTCTTCCAGCTCGGCGTAGAGCTTGGGGATCTGGCGCAGAAAGGTGGCGTGGTAGTAGGAGAGCGCGTTCTCGATCTCGTCGGCCACCGTCAGCTTGGAGTAGCGCAGCATGCGCGTCTGCCACAGCTGGGTGATGCGGGCGCGCATCAGGGTCTCGTTGTCGCGCAGCTCGCGCTCGGTGTGCAGGGTGTCGCGCTGGCCCACCAGCTCGGCGATGGCGCGCTCGGCGTCCAGGATGCTCTTGCGCTGCACCTCGGTGGGGTGCGCGGTCAGCACCGGCGAGATGAAGCCATGCTGCAGGGTCTTGGCCACCTCGGCCGGGCGCACGCCGGCCTCGTGCAGGCGCTCCAGCGCATAGGCGAGCGAGCCCGGCTGCAGGCTGCCGGCGCGCTCGTGGATCTCGCGGCGGCGCACATGGTGGCGGTCCTCGGCGATATTGGCCAGGTGCGAGAAATAGCTGAAAGCGCGGATCACGCTCACGGTCTGCTCGCCCGAGAGGCTCTTCAGCAGCTTGTCGAAGCTCTTGCCGGCCTGCGCATCGCGCTTCAGGCGGAAGGCCACCGAGAGCTTGCGGATGCGCTCCACCAGCTCGTAGGCATCGCGGCCTTCCTGCTCGCGGATCACCTCACCGAGGATGCGGCCCAGCAGGCGGATGTCGTGCATCAGGGGCGCGTTCTTGTCCTTGGCTGCGGCCTTGGTGGTGTTGACGGCCGTCTTGGCGGCGCGTGGCGCGGGATGGGCTGGTCGGGCTGGCATGGTCTGGAGTTGGGGCGTTGGAGGTGGGGCGCGTGTAACCAAGTTACCAGTTTTCGACTTTAACAGTTTCTTTGCGCAAGCCGGAATGGGGCCGCACCGGGCTGCGCTAGCATGAGGGCATGACGCAACAACTCTTGATCGCGACGCGCGAAAGCCGCCTCGCGCTGTGGCAGGCCGAGCATGTGCAGGCCCTCTTGGCCGAACGCCTGAAACTCGATGTGGGCCTGCTGGGCATGACCACCCGCGGCGACCAGATCCTCGACCGCGCGCTCTCCAAGGTGGGAGGCAAGGGCCTGTTCGTGAAGGAGCTGGAGACGGCGCTGGAAGAGGGCCGCGCTCATCTGGCCGTGCATTCGCTCAAGGATGTGCCCATGGACCTGCCCGAGGGCTTTGCCCTGGTGAGCATCCTGGAGCGCGAGGACCCGCGCGACGCCTTCGTCTCGAACCGCTACGCCAGCCTGGCCGAGCTGCCGCAGGGCGCCGTGGTGGGCACCTCGAGCCTGCGCCGCGTGGTGCAACTGAAGAACCTGCGCCCCGATCTGCGCATCGAGCCGCTGCGCGGCAATCTCGACACGCGCCTGCGCAAGCTGGACGAGGGCGGCTACGACGCCATCGTGCTGGCGGCCGCCGGGCTCAAGCGCCTGGGCCTGGCCGAGCGCATCCGCAGCCTGTTCGCGGTGGACGAGATGATTCCCTGCGCCGGCCAGGGCGCCCTGGGCCTGGAGGTGCGCGCCGATGCCGCGGCGCTGAGCCAGCAGCTCGCCGGCCTGATGCACGAACCCACCTGGCTGGCCACGCAGGCGGAGCGCGCGGTGTCCCGCGCCCTGGGGGGCAGCTGCAGCATGCCGCTGGCGGCGCACGCGGTATGGGAGGGCGGCGAGTTGCAGCTCGCGGCCGCGCTGGGCCATCCCGAGCACCATGACAAGCCGCTGCTGAAGACGCTGGGCCGCGGCCAGCCGCGCAACGAGGCCGAGGCGCGCGCGCTGGGCGAGCGGGTGGCGCAGGCGCTGCGCGAGCAGGGCGCCAGCGCCTACTTGGCGGCCGCCTGAGTGGCCGTGCAGCCGGGCTCGAGCGAGCGAACGCTGCTGCTGACGCGGCCCCGCGCCCAGGCTGAGGACTGGGTGGCGCGCATGGCGGCGCAGGGCGTGCCGACGGCGGTGCTGCCGCTGATCGCCATCCAGCCCGGCATGGCGCCGGACGCCGCAGTGTTGGCCTGGCGTGAGCTGCCGCGGGCGGCGCTGGCCATGTTCGTCAGCCCCAATGCGGTGGCCGCCTTCTTCGCGGCCCAACCCGCGGGCATGGCCTGGCCGGGCGCGACGCTGGCGGCCACGGTCGGCCCCGGCAGTGCCCAGGCCTTGCGCGCGGCGGGCGTGCCGGTCGAGCTGATCGTGCAACCGCCGGCGGACGCGGCCAGCTTCGACTCCGAACATCTCTGGCCCATGCTGGCCGGGCGCGACTGGGCCGGCCGGCTGGCGCTGATCCTGCGCGGCGACGGCGGGCGCGACTGGCTGGCCGAGCGCCTGCAGGAGCGCGGCGCCCAGGTGCGGCAGATCTCTGTCTACCGGCGCGTCTGCCCGCAGCTGGACCCCGCCGAGCGGGGGCTGCTGGACGCCGCGCTGGCCGCGCCCGAGCGCGTGGTCTGGCTGTTCAGCAGTTCCGAGGCCATTGGCCATCTGCAGCAGTTGGCCGGCCCCGGCGCGGTCTGGTCGCGCAGCCTGGCGATCGCCACCCATGAGCGCATTGCCGAGCGCGCGAAAGCCCTCGGATGTGGGCATGTGGTTTTGGCGCGACCCGAGCCCGGCGCCATCGCCGCGGCGCTGCGAAGCCTCTAGGTGCGGACCCTACAATCTGCGCCAACGTGAGCGAGCTTCCCAACCCCCTTCAAGACGCGGTGCCGCAGCCCCTGGCAGCGGCCACCTCGCGCCCTTCGATGCTGATGCCGGCGCTGGCCGCGGGCCTGGCGGTCTGCACCCTGGTGGCCCTGGTGCTGGCCTGGCAGAGCAACAGCCGGCTGCGCAATCTGGAGCAGGAGCTGGTGCGCCGCCAGGACAGCAGCCAGGCGGCGGCCCAGGAGGCCGCCAACCAGGCCAAGCAGTCGCAGGACCTGAGCCGCGACACCGCCGCCAAGGTGGCCCTGCTGGACGCGCGCCTGGCCGAGGTCTCGCTGCAGCGCGGCCAGCTGGAAGAGCTGATTCAATCGATGTCGAGATCGCGCGACGAGAACGTGGTGGGCGATATCGAAGCCTCGCTGCGGGTGGCCCTGCAGCAGACCAGCATCACCGGCAGCGCCGAGCCGCTGGTGGCTGCGCTCAAGCAGGCCGACGAGCGCCTGGTGCGCTACAAGCAGCCGCGCCTGGAGGGCGTGCGCCGCGCCGTGGTGCGCGACCTGGACCGCGTCAAGGCGATCAGCGTGGTCGACGTCTCCACCCTCAGCATCAAGCTCGACGAGGTGGTGCGCCTGGTCGACGAGCTGCCCCTGCTGTCCGCGGCCGACAAGGCCGGCGAGCCCGCGGTGGCGCGCCAGGCAAGACCTGACACCAAGCCAGCCCCAAAGCCCGCCGCCAAACCGATCGAGCCGGGCATGGCCGGCTGGTGGGAGCTGGTGCAGCAGCGCTGGGGCGAGACCGCCGGGCTGGCCTGGCAGGAAGCCAAGTCGCTCTTGCGGGTGACGCGCATCAACCACCCCGAGGCCATGCTGATGGCGCCGGAGCAGGCCTATTTCCTGCGCGAGAACATCAAGCTGCGCCTGTTGAACGCCAGGCTGGCGCTGTTGAGCCGGCAGTTCGAAACCGCGCAGAGCGACCTGCGCGACACCCTCGGCATGCTGGATCGCTACTTCGATGCGCGCTCACGCAAGGTCGCGGCGGCCAATGAGCTGCTGCGTCAGGTGGTGGGGCAGGCGCGCCAGGTGGCGGTGCCACGCCCCGATGACACGCTGGCGGCTCTGGCCGCCGCGGGCCGCTGATCCGGAGCCCGATCCCCATGCGCACGGTGATCTGGTTGGTGCTGCTGTTCGCAGTGGCGGTGGTGGCGGCCCTGACCCTGGGCAGCAACGATGGTTTGGCCAGCTTCTACTGGAATGGCTGGCGCCTCGACGTCTCGCTGAATCTGTTCCTGCTCACCCTGGTGGGTAGCTGCTTTGCGCTGGTGACGGTCATCAAGGCGATCGATTCGCTCACCACCCTGCCGCGGCGCGCGCGCGAGTGGCGGTTGGCGCAGCGCGAACGCAGCGCCCAGCTGGCGCTGCGCGATGCGCTGGGCGAGTATTTCGGCGCGCGTTACGGGCGCGCCCAGAAGGCCGCGCAGAAGGCGCTGAGCATCCAGGCGCAGACGCCCGATCTGGCCCAGGATGCCGGCTTCATGGCGCTGGGCCATCTGCTGGGCGCGCAGAGCGCGCACCGCATGCAGGACAAGCGCCGCCGCGACGAGCAGCTGCAGCTGGCCCTGGAACTGGCGCAGCGCTCGCCCCAGGGCAAGGCGCAGGAAGAGGGCGCCCGCCTGCTGGCTGCCGAATGGGCGCTGGACGACCGCGACGCCAGCCGCGCGCTGGCGCTGCTGAGCGACCTGAGCCCCGGCGTGGCGCGCCGCACCCAGGCCCTGCGCCTCAAGCTGCAGGCCGCGCGCATGGCCAAGCAGCCGCTGGAGGCCTTGCGCACGGCGCGGCTGCTGGCCAAGCACCAGGGCTTTTCCAAGCTGGCGGCGCAGGGCCTGCTGCGCTCGCTGGCCTTCGAGGCGCTGGAATCGGCGCGCGATGTGGACCAGCTGCGCAGCATCTGGCAGCACCTCGATGCGGCCGATCGGCGCGATGTCTTCGTGGCCGCCCGCGCGGCGCAATGTGCGGCCGCGCTGGGCGCGCCGGACGATGGGCGCGGCTGGCTGCGCCCGGCCTGGGAGGAGATTGCCGAGCTGGGCGCCGACGAGCGCCTGGCCTTGGCCGAGGCCCTGGTGGTCTGCATGCCCGGCATGGGCCCCGAATGGCTGCAGCGCCTGGAGCAGGCCGCGCAGCGTTTCCCGCGCGACAACTATATGGCCTACGCCCTGGGCCATGCCTTGGCCGAGCGCCAGCTCTGGGGCAAGGCGCGGCTGATGCTGGAGCAGGCGGGTGGCGACCGCGCACTCTCGGTGGCAGCACGCCGCCGCAGCTGGCTGACCCTGGCCGATCTGGCTGGTCGCGATGGTGATGCCGAGCGGCGCGCCCGCTGCCACGAGGCCGCGGCCACCTTGGCTTGAAGACTTGCCGAGCCCGTTTATTTCAGGCTATACTAGACAGCTTCAGCGGCTGTAGCTCAGTTGGATAGAGTACTTGGCTACGAACCAAGGGGTCGTGGGTTCGAA
>Ga0066488_100240_pt1 | contig 22227 bp, 20 predicted proteins | sample LakWasM130_HOW14_2_FD_59589 | JGI IMG/M metagenome (GOLD analysis project Ga0066488, IMG submission 59589) | Freshwater sediment methanotrophic microbial communities from Lake Washington under simulated oxygen tension - Sediment Metagenome 130_HOW14 | ecosystem: Environmental > Aquatic >...
AGCGCCTGAGCGGCTTCTTCGATTTCTACTTCGCCGGCGTCGACAGCTTCCTGTTCGACCTCTCGGTCTGCATCAACGACTGGTGCATCGATCTGGCCAGCGGCCGCCTCGACGAGCAGCGCGCCCAGGCCTTCGTGAACGCCTACGAGAGCGTGCGGCCGCTGAGCGGCGCCGAGCACCGCCTGTTGCCGGGCATGCTGCGTGCCGCGGCGCTGCGCTTCTGGATCTCGCGCCTGTGGGACTTCCACCTGCCGCGCGACGCCGCCCTGCTCAAGCCCCATGACCCGACGCATTTCGAGCGGGTACTGCGCGCGCGCATTGCCGAGCCCTGGCACGCCTTGAAGGATTGATAACCTTGAGTGCTTCTTCGTCTTCGATGATCCTGCATCTGCAAACCGTGCCGGCGCGCAACGGCGCGCTGTGGGTGCGGCATGGCCTGAAGGTGTTCCAGCGCAAGCCGCTGGCGCTCACCGGCCTGTTCGGCATCTTCATGTTCCTGGGCTTTGCGCTGATGCTGATCCCGGCGCTGGGCCCGCTGCTGCTGCTGGCCACGCTGCCGCTGGTGTCGCTGGGCTTCATGCTGGCCACCCACCAGGTGCTGCAGGCGCAGACCCCCACCGTGGCGGTGTTCGTCGCGCCGCTACAGCTGACGCCGGAACGCCGCCGCACCCAGCTCACGCTGGGCGCGGCCTATGCGCTGGCCACCGTGGCCATCATGTTCTTCAGCGACTGGGTCGACGGCGGCAGCTTTGCCGCCCTGCAGGAGCTGCTGGGCAAGGGCGGCGATGTGGACGAGGCCGCGCTGGAGGCCGCGCTGGCCGAGCCACGCCTGCTGTGGGGCGCGGTGACGCGCCTGGGTCTGGCCACCCTGCTCTCGATTCCCTTCTGGCACGCGCCGGCCCTGGTGCACTGGGGCGGCCAGGGCGCGCTGCAGGCGCTGTTCTCCAGCACCCTGGGCGTGTGGCGCAACAAGACCGCGTTCGCGCTCAGCGCGGCCTGCTGGGGCGGCCTGGCGCTGGGCTTCAGCTCGCTGCTGACCCTGGTGCTGTCGCTGCTGGGCCTGGGCAAGCTGCTGCCGATGCTGATGCTGCCGGCCGGCCTGATGCTCTCGACCATGTTCTACAGCTCGCTGTACTTCACCTTCGTCGACTGCTTCATGTTCGGCGCACCGCGCGACCTGCTCAGCGAGAAGCGCTGAGCCTCCCCCCCGCGCCTCGCGCTGCTTCCCACCTCCGACGGCCCCGGCAACCCCGGGGCCGTTTTTCTTGGTGGGCGCATTCATCGTCCTGACATACCGAGTTCCTACAGTCGCGCCGCGGCCGGGGCCCTGTGCTCCGGCATTCAGTTGACGACCTTAGAACCGGAAGCCAGACCATGTCCAAGCCTACCCATCCCACCCGCCGCCAGGCCCTGAAGTTCCTGGGCACTCCGCTGATGCTGCCCCTGGGCGGCCTTGCTGCCGCCAGCCTGAGCGCCTGCGGTGGTGGCGATGACGACGCGCCGGCGCCCACGCCCGCGCCGGTGATCTTCAGCTCGGCCAGCTTCGCCGCCATGGCCGCCCCCAGCCTGGCGGTGCCGGCCGACATGGCCAAGACCCTGGTGGCCTCCAGCCTGGACGTGACCCTCAGCGACGGCAGCAAGCAGAGCTTCAAGCTGGCCTACCAGGCCTTCTTCCTGACCGGCGACCTGGTGCCGGACGGCAAGGGCGGCACCGTGCAGGCCGGCGCCTACTTCGACATCAACAACAAGCCCATCATCGACACCACGGTGGCCGGCAAGGAACGCCAGTTCTTCTCCGACTCGCCCGACGGCACCTCGCTCTTGAGCCTGCCTAACGCCTCGGTGACGGGCATCAAGGGCAAGCCGGTGTTCGCGGTGGTGCAGTTCGAGTACACCACCTGGGCGCAGGACGGCAAGACCGATATGTATGGCAAGCTGCCCTCGCCCATCGCTGTGCTGACGCTGGACCAGGACCAGGCCACCGGCAAGCTGAGCCTGGTGAAGTACCACAACGTCGACACCTCCTCGGCCCATGGCCTGTGGATCACCTGCGGCTCCAGCCTCTCGCCCTGGGGCACCCATCTCTCCAGCGAAGAGTACGAGCCCGACGCCTTCACGATCGCCGCCAACACCATGTTCAAGGCCTTCAGCAAGAACACCTTCGGCGACGAGAGCAAGGCCAACCCCTACCACTACGGCCACCTGCCCGAGGTCAGCGTCAATCCCGACGGCACCGGCACGATCAAGAAGCACTACTGCCTGGGCCGCATCTCGCATGAGCTGATCCAGGTGATGCCCGACAACCGCACGGCCATCATGGGCGACGACGCCACCAACGGCGGCTTCTTCATGTTCGTGGCCGACAAGGAGAAGGACCTCGCCGCCGGCAGCCTCTACGTGGCCAAGTTCGGCGCCGGCTTCTCCCTCGACCCGGCCGCCGCCGGTGCACCGCTGAGCTGGATCAAGCTCGGTGCCGCCACCAGCGCCGAGATCGAAAAGCTGGCCGACACGCTCAAGCCCACCGACATCATGGAGGTCTCGACCACCGACCCCAAGGATGCCTCCTTCACCAAGATCTATCTGGGCGGCAAGCAGCAATGGGTCAAGCTCAAGCCCGGCATGGAAAAGGCCGCCGCCTTCCTTGAGACGCACCGCTACGCGGCCCTGATGGGCGGCACCATGGCCTTCACCAAGATGGAAGGCACGACGGTCAACATCAAGGACAAGATCGCCTACTCGGCGCTGCAGAACATGCAGAGCTCCATGGTCAAGGGCAACGCCGCCTGGAACGAGGCCTATGGCATCACGCTGGACAAGGCGCTCAACGCCGGCGGCGTGCTGGCCCACACCCTGAGCGCGGGCCAGAAGGATACGGCCGGCGCCGCCATCGCGAGCGACTGGGTGCCCTCGCTGACCAAGACCCTGCTGGTGGGCGAGGACATCGCCGCCGACGCACTGGGCAATCTGGCCAACCCCGACAAGATCGGCGCGCCCGACAACCTCAAGTTCTCGGAAAAGCTGCGCACCCTCTTCATCGGTGAGGACAGCAGCTACCACGTCAACAACTTCGTGTGGGCCTACAACGTCGACACCAAGACGCTGAGCCGCCTGGCCTCCATGCCCTCGGGCGCCGAGGCCACCGGCCTGGGCGTGGTGGACGATCTGAACGGCTGGACCTATATCACCAGCAACTTCCAGCATCCCGGCGACTGGAGCGCCACCCTGCACGCCAAGGTGCAGGCCACACTGGACCCGCTGGTGCGCGCCAACTACAAGGACCGCTTCGGCGCCGCCGTCGGCTACCTGACCGCCGAGGCCACCAGCGTGAAGCTGAACAAGCTGTAAGTTCACCCACCCCCTACGCGCTTCGCGCGCCCCCTCAAGGGGGCACGCCCGCAGGACCGGCAAAGCCGGATCCTCGGGCGTCGCTGGATTGGCCAGGGTGGGCCCGTGCCATGCAGCGGGCGGCTGGCGAGGTGCGATTCATGCCAGGCTGCGAGCGGGCGCCCATAATGGGTGCCCGTTGTCATTCAAGTGTTCGCCATGAAAAGCCTCACGCTCGCCCTGATCGGACTCAGCCTCGCCCTGAGCGGCTGCGCCGTCGTCAGCGTGGCCGGCACGGTGGTGAGCACCACCGTCTCGGTGGCCTCCACCGTGGTCACCACCGGGGTCAAGGTCACCGGCAAGGTGGTGGAAAAGACCGTGGATGTGGTGGCGGGCAGTGAGGCGGCGCCGGTCAAATAGGCAAGTGCTGCACCAGGACGGCGCACAAGCAGCGAAATTGGCAAAGCAGTGGGCGGCCGGTTGTAGCGGCCCTTTTGCACTGAAGAGCAGCGTGAGTCGCCCTCGGGGTAATTAATTTGTGTGGGTGGGTTCAGATTAAAGACCTAATCCCGGCTCGGTAGGGCTCGATGCGACCTAAGCAACATTCGACAGATGCGGAGGGCGCTTCCCCACAAGCTGAGCTCTATACAACGCTGGCCCATAGAAGTCTCTTAGAAACAAGCGGACTGCACCGACATTGCAGAAGATGACGGCGATGCCGAGGGCTAGGCCAATGCTGAGGTCCAAGGCGTTGCCCCAGTGCGCGACAAGCAGCGACAGGACTGCGAACCCACTAAGCATCTCGGTGACCGAGTTATATCTGCGCAAAAGGCTGCGCGGCTCTTCCAGCCCTGCGTCAATCAACTCCAACGCCTTTTTCCTGTCCTCAAGTGAGAGCTTTTCGTCCGGTCGATGTTCTGCCATCGAGGTACTAGTACGCTTCCACAAGTCAGTCGCCTTGGCTGCGACTGAAAACGTCATGCGAAGCGTCAGCCTCGAGCCGCACCATCCGATGACAACGGCACCAGTTCCCGCCAGCAAGTCGCCGATGGTGGCCCTGCTTAGCGGCCCAGACGTAAGGTTGGCCAATTCAGCTAGGGGCAGGCGCGCAATGGTCTCGAAGATGCTCAAGTGCGTTTGCTTTTGAATTGCAAGCGAACCGAGTACGCCGCCCGCGAACACCACCATTCTGTGAAGTGGGAGTGCGGATGTCGCGGCCTCGACGTAAGTTGACCCTACCGACTCCCAAATGGACATGGTTACGCGGCTACGGCTAGATACATGAGATCGCCGCCGTTCAGGTCGAAGCCTGCAGCCTCGACGATCGGGCAAACAAACAACAGCACTTCAGGCTCCCCGTGATGCGGGTGCAATTGGTCAAAGTCTATATGGCTCGACAGTTGCAGGTTTACCTCGCGGTTTGTGTGTAGGTTCACGATCTTCGCGCTTGGTTTTGTTGTCCGGTTCCCTCGGTCGAGGCTCCGAATTCTGGCGTTCATGAGCATCGCGGCCCCCAACTCACGTCTGCCGGCAATTTTGTGAAATCGCTGAGCGATTTGTGCGTCAAACTGAAGCGGCAGGTGCGCTTGTTCCCCGTGAAAGGTCAAATCAACAGTGCTGCCTTCGACTCGGTCTGGGGTTACTTGGGAAACCAACTGGTCAATCTCCTTCACTATCGACCGATTGGAGTAATTGGGTGCCCACAGCTGAGGCGGGTTTTGTTGAATCGCTTCAAATGATTGTGTGTTCGCACCCATCTGCTGAACGTAAAGGCGACGTTCACCAAGTTGCTGGTCCATCGACGCGTGCTGCTCAAGCCCAGCCTGGGCAGCCGCTTCGAATACAGGTCGAATTGCAGCGTAGATTCGATCAACTATTCGACCAGCGCCGTCTCTAAATGCGCCGAGGCGAATCCCGCCTTCCTCAGGGTAGAGAGCTAGGAACTCTGTGTCTTGGTACTGTTCAGCAGTCAGTCGCTGGTGTTTCCAAACTTCGCCGTAGGCCTCAATCAAGTAAGCCCGGTCAATGGCGCGCTGCATGTGCTCATATGTGTTCGCAAGCACGCGAACGCTGACCTTGTGGTCGACGGTTATGGCCCCGTCGAAGTGAACGCTGAAGGTTGCCAATGTAGTGTCCTCCCTGGGTACACGCCGCTTTACACGTCCACCACGCCGTGCATTTTTCGGTCTACTGCGCAGGCGGCCACGATATTTGGCCGTCATCTATTGTGAGCCTCCAGGGGCCTAACGCCATCACTGGGCGCGCCTAGGGATGACCCTACTTGGAGGTCGATTTGGCAAGGTTGCTCCCTGAATCACTCGCCGCCGCGGAAGTGAAGGTGGGCGGACCATGCCATCTCCGGAATTCGTGGAGGCTGTTTGGATTAAGTCAGACCGCCACCGCGAAGGCATGACTGGCGAGTTGCCGGTAGTAGCTTGCCTCAGTCTCCTGCAGGCGGGATGTAGCCGATGGGTTCGAGCAGGCGATGGTTGTGAACCCAGGCCACCCATTCCAGCGTGCCCAGCTCGACAGCCTCTTTGGTCTTCCATGGTGCACGACGATGAATCAGCTCGGCCTTGTAGAGACCGTTCATCGTCTCGGCCAGCGTGTTGTCGTAACTGTCACCCATGCTGCCCACGGACGGTTCGACGCCAACTTCCGCCAAGCGTTTGGTGTATCGAATGCTGACGTATTGAGAGCCCCTGTCGGCGTGGTGAACCAGGCTGCTGTCGCGCTCGGGCTGGCGCGCGCCAGCACCACTTCTCGCGCAGCGAGCCGCAGGGCGCTATATCGAGCCGGCCCGCCAAACGTCTGCACAACCCTGCGCTCAATAGACGACACATCAATCATCCCGCGCAGCAGCCCATTCATCCCGTCCCTGAGCACCTCCCGCACCCGCGCCGTATCCGCCGCCCCCCGACGCCATCGCTTCTAGCATCGAACAGGAGAGCCCGAAGGGGTAAGTCAGGTACACATGCGCCGCCGAGACCTGCAGCGCCTTCCCTGCTCGATCACTCGATCGGCGTCAGCTTGGCCACCGCCAGCGCCAGCCACTTCATGCCGTGGCGGCCGAAGTTGACTTGCGCGCGCGCATCCTGGCCGCTGCCTTCCAGCGTCACCAGCACGCCCTCGCCGAACTTGTTGTGGAACACGCCCTTGCCGACGCGCAGGCCGCCATACTCGTTGCCGACCTTCTGCGCCGCCGCCTGCTTCATGGTCTGCGGCACCGGCGGCACATAGGGCGCCCTGGCTGCCGTTGATGTTTCGACACGGCCCGCGCCCACCATGGACTTGAGGCCGGAGCCGCGCTCCCAGGCGCTCTGGTACTCGCGCGCAAAGCCCGAGCCGAAACCCTGGTTGCGCGGCGTCAGCCATTTCAGCGCGGCCTCGGGCAGTTCCTCGAGGAAGCGGCTCTTCACGTTGTAGCGCGTCTGCCCGTGCAGCATGCGGGTCTGGCTGAAGCTCAGGTAGAGGCGCTGGCGCGCGCGCGTGATCGCCACATACATCAGGCGCCGCTCCTCCTCCAGGCCGTCGCCGTCGGCGAGCGAGTTCTCGTGCGGGAACAGGCCCTCTTCCAGGCCGGTGATGAAGACGGCGTCGAACTCCAGGCCCTTGGCCGAATGCACCGTCATCAACTGGATCGCGTCCTGGCCCGCCTGGGCCTGGTTGTCGCCGGCCTCCAGCGAGGCATGCGTCAGGAAGGCTGCCAAGGGCGACATGATCTCGCCGGTCTCGGCATCCGGCGTCACCGCCGCGGCGGCCACCGCATTGGGCAGGCCCTCGGCGATGGCGCCCGGCGCGAGTTCATCGACGGGCAGCGCCACCGCGTCCTTGCCGAAGCCCTCCTGGGTGACGAAGGCCTCGGCGGCGTTGATCAACTCGTCCAGGTTCTCCAGGCGCTCGGCGCCGTCCTTGTCGTTGCGGTAGAACTCGGCCAGGCCCGAGCTCTCGAGCATCTGCGAGATGATCTCGCGCAGGGTCAGGCCTTGCGTGAGGTTGCGCATGGACTCGACCAGGTTCACGAAGCCGGCCAGATTGCTGCCGCCCTTGCCCGCCACCGCGCCCACGCTCTGGTAGAGGCTGCGGCCGCTGACGCGCGCGGCGTCCTGCAGCAGCTCGATGGTGCGCGCGCCGATGCCGCGCGCCGGGAAGTTCACCACGCGCAGAAAGCTGGTGTCGTCGTTGGCGTTCTCGATCAGGCGCAGATAGGCCAGCGCATGCTTGACCTCGGCACGCTCGAAGAAGCGCAGGCTGCCATAGACGCGATACGGGATGCCGGCATTGAAGAGCGCCGACTCGAGCACGCGCGACTGCGCATTGCTGCGGTAGAGGATGGCGATCTCCTGGCGCGGCATGCCCTGGCGATGCAGGGCCTGGGCCTCCTCCAGCAGCCATTGCGCCTCGGCGAAATCGCTGGCCGATTCGTTCACCCGCACCGGCTCGCCGGGGCCCATCTCGGTGCGCAGGTTCTTGCCCAGGCGGTGGCTGTTGCGGCTGATGAGCTCGTTGGCAGCGTCCAGGATGTTGCCGAAGCTGCGGTAGTTCTGCTCCAGCTTGACCACCTTTCTGACGCGGTACTCGCGCTCGAAATCGGCCATATTGCCGACGCGCGCGCCGCGGAAGGCGTAGATGCTCTGGTCGTCGTCGCCCACCGCGAACACGCCCTGGCCCGCGCCCGGCGGCGCGAACATCTTCAGCCAGGCGTATTGCAGCTTGTTGGTGTCCTGGAACTCGTCCACCAGGATGTACTTGAAGCGCTGCTGGTAATGCGCGCGCAGCTCGGCGTGATCGCGCAGCAGCTCGTAGGTGCGCAGCATCAGCTCGGCGAAGTCCACCACGCCCTCGCGCTCGCATTGGTCCTGGTAGGCCTGGTAGATCGCCACCATGGTGCGCGACTGCTCATCGCGCTGCTCGATGTCCTTGGCGCGCAGGCCGTCCTCCTTGGCACCGGCAATGAACCAGCTGACCTGCTTGGGCACGAAGCGCTCTTCGTCCAGCTTCATGGCCTTGATGACACGCTTGACGGCCGAGACCGAATCGCTCGCGTCCAGGATCTGGAAGCCCTGCGGCAGACCGGCCAGCTTCCAATGCGCGCGCAGGAAGCGGTTGCACAGGCCGTGGAAGGTGCCTATCCACATGCCCCGCACATTCACCGGCAGCATCGCGGTGAGGCGGGTCACCATCTCCTTGGCGGCCTTGTTGGTGAAGGTCACGGCCATCACCCCGCCCGGCGCCACCAGGCCCTGGCTCATCAGCCAGGCGATGCGCGTGGTCAGCACCCGGGTCTTGCCCGAGCCGGCGCCGGCCAGGATCAGCGCGGGCTCCTGGCCCAGGGTGACGGCGGCGTATTGCTCGGGGTTGAGGTTCTTCAGCAGGCCCGTGGTGGGGGGCGTGAACAGATCGTCTTCGAAGGGGGGCTGACTCATCTGCGCATTTTAGGGACTGGCATCATGTCGCCATGAAGAACGACCTTTCTTGCCCCTGCGGCAGCGGCAAGCCTTACGACGCTTGCTGCGGCGCCATCCACCAGCGTTTTGCGGCAAGCGGCGAGCTCAGCGCGCCCACGGCCGAGGCCCTGATGCGCTCGCGTTACAGCGCCTATGTACGGGAGCTGCGCGACTACCTGCTGGCCAGCTGGCACCCCAGCCAGAGGCCGGCGTCATTGGAGGGCAACGAGCCCGGCCTGAAGTGGCTGGGGCTGGACGTGAAGCGCCACCAGCAGCAGGACGCCGACCATGCCACCGTGGAGTTCGTGGCGCGCAGCAAGCTCGGCGGCCGCGCCCAGCGCCTGCACGAGACCAGCCGCTTCGTGCGCGAACGGGGTGCCTGGTACTACCTTGATGGAGAGATCGCCTAGGCGAATTCCTGGCACACCATGCGCGAGTTCAGGCGTGCCAGCAGCCACACCAGTGCGGCACAGAGGGCCAAGGCCAACAGACCCAGCAGCAGGCTCGCGCGCGGCCAGTCGGCAGCCCATGTGCCCAGCGACATGCCCAGCAGCATGGCCGGCATCAGGCTGGTCAGCAGCAGGGCGCTGAGGCGGCGGCCCCATTCCAGGCGCCGCAGCAGGGCCTGGCCTCCCAGCGCCGCGGCCGCGGACCAGAGCAGCAGCGCCAAGGCCAGCCAATGCCCCAGCCACAGACCCCAGCCCGCGCTGGCCATGCCGAACAGGCCCGCAAGCATCAGGCCCCAGGCCAGGGCCGAGACCAAGGGGGAGCGGTATCCAACGTGAAAGACCTGGGGCATGAGGAAGACTCCTGATGTGCGTGATGATGGCCACAACGCATGACAGGATTGTTGAGAACCCAGGGACAACCCTGAAGCCCCCCAAAGTGGGGAAAGCCCCATGGAATGGGGCATCCACGCCACAGCGCCCCGCGAACAAGGGGGCCGGCAGCACCGCCCATGAACCGCTTGTTACCCATTCTTCATGCCGACGCGCAGCTCGTCGCCATCGCCAAACCCGCCGGCCTGCTGGTGCATCGCAGCGCCCTGGATGCGCGCGAGGAGGTCTTCGCGCTGCAATTGCTGCGCGACCAGCTCGGCCGCCATGTCTGGCCGGTGCACCGCCTGGACAAGGGCACCTCGGGCGTGCTGCTGTTCGCGCTCGATGCGGACAGCGCCAGCCTGGCGGCCCAGGCCTTCGAGCAGGGCCTGGTGCGCAAGCGCTACCGGGCCCTGGTGCGCGGCTGGCCCGGCGCCGACGCCGGCAGCATCACCCACGCGCTGGCCAAGGATCCCGAGCTGCCTTCGCAGGGCCAGGTCTTGCTGGAGGCGCGCACCGACTGGACCTGCCTGCGCCGCCTGGCATGGCCGCTGCAGACCGACCCGCGCCACGCCAGCAGCCGCTTTGCGCTGCTGGAGGCAAGCCCGCAGAGCGGCCGCCGCCACCAGATCCGCCGCCATTTCAAGCACATAGCCCACCCCATCATCGGCGACGCCACCCACGGCAAGGGGCCCTTGAACCGCGCGGTGGCGGCCCACCTAGGCCTGCAGCGCCTGTGGCTGCATGCGCTGACGCTGGAGCTGACCCACCCAATCACGGGCCGGCCGCTGCGCATCGAGGCGCCGCTGGGGCCAGAGTGGGGACGGCTTCAGCCGAACTGCACGGCGTAGATCGGCGGCAGATTAAGCGACACGGTGGCCCAGCTGTCGCCGCCATCGTCGCTGGCCCAGAGCCCGCCGGTGGTGCTGCCCATCAGCAGATGTCTGCCGTTCTCGTCCACCGCCAGGCCATGGCGGTAGACCAGGTCGTAGCAATGCTGCTGCGGCAGGCCCATGCGCAGGGTCTGCCAGGTCTGGCCACCGTCGCGGGTGCGGTTCACCACCAGGGCGCCATCCACCGGGATGCGGCGCTCGTCCTTCACCGCCGGGACGAACCAGGCGGTGAGCGGGTCGAGCGGATGCGCGGCCACCGCAAAGCCGAAGCTGGACAGCGGCGCCTTCAGCTCCTGCCAGCTCAGGCCGTTGTCGCTGCTGCGCCAGATGCCGTTGTGATGCTGGCACCAGAGCACCTCGGGGGCGGCCTCGCAGCGCACGATGCGGTGCGGGTCCTGGATGTTTTCCAGCTGCTGCTGATCGGGCGGCATGAAGTCGGCGCGCATGCCCTTGGCGCGCAGCGCCCAGCTGGCACCCTCGTCGGCGCTGTGCCAGGCACCGCCGCAGCTGATGCCCAGCAGCAGTTCGCCCGGCTGGCTGGGATGCGGGCAGATCGAATGGATGCCCGGCGCGTCGTAGCCGCCACCGAACCAACCCAGGCGCTCGGGGCGCTGCCAGAGGCTTTCCACCAAGGCCCAGCTCTCGCCACCGTCCACGCTCTTGAACAGCCCGCCCGGCAGGGTGCCGGCCCACAGCGCCGCGGGGCTGCGCGCCAGCGACCAGATCTGCTGCAGCTTCCAGGCCGGCCCCTGAGCCGCATCCCCGCCCTCGGGCTGGGGCGGATAGACCGGCGCCGGCAGCTCGCGCCAGGTCTTGCCCTCGTCGTCCGAGGCCTGCAGCTTGACGCCGAAGTGGCCCAGGTTCAGCGCGGCGAACATGCGGCCGTCGAACTGCCCATGGTCGGATCCGGGCAGCACCATGCTGACCGGATCGCCCACAAAGCTGTGGCCGACGATCTGCCAGCCGGCGCTGCCGCGATGCGCGATCTCGAACAGACCCTTGCGGGTCGCGACCCAGGCATTCAGGCTCATGAGTTCATCCTCCGGACAGGGCTTGCAGGACATGGACGACGCTGTCGGGCCGCAGCGCATCGCTCAAGCGCACGCGATCGTGCAGGCGACGACCATCCACAAAGATCGCCACATTGGCGCGCACATGCCCCTGATCGTCAAGCACATAACTGCGCAAGCGCGGCTGCGCGGCAAAGGCCTGGGCCAGCGCCTCGCGCAGCACCAGGGCGCCGGCGTCGAAGTCAGGCACGTCGCCAAGCAGGCGGCGCAGCTGCGGGGTGAAGACAATGCGGGGCATGGCACTCATTTAAGCACCGGCGGGGGCGCACGCCGCACACAGGATTTCCCGGCCATGACCCTTGGCCGGCAGGCCTGGCCCGGCATGGGGACAATGCGGGCAATGAATCGCGATTCCTCTAAAGGCGTCATCTACGCCGCCCTCGCCTACGCGGCCTGGGGCCTGTTCCCGCTCTATTTCAAGCAACTGGCCGGCGTGCCCTCCCTGGAGGTGGTGGCGCATCGCACGGTCTGGTGCATGGTCTTCATGCTGATCGTGCTGGCGGGCCTGAAACGCTGGGCCTGGCTGGGCCCGCTGCTGCGCCAGCCCAAGGTGCTGGGCGCGTTTGCGCTCTCGGCCCTGCTGCTCTCGGCCAACTGGCTGACTTATGTGTGGGCGGTGCAGCACGACCATGTGCTGGACGCCAGCCTGGGCTACTTCATCAACCCGCTGGTGAATGTGGCGCTGGGCTATGTGTTCCTGCACGAGCGGCCGCGCCGCCTGCAATGGCTGGCCGTGGGTCTGGCGGCGGCCGGCGTGCTGTGGCTGACCCTGCAGACCGGCCGCCTGCCCTGGGTGGCCCTGGTGCTGGCGGCCAGCTTCGGCATCTACGGGCTGCTGCGCAAGGTGGCCAGCCTGGGTGCGCTGGAAGGCCTGGCCCTCGAGACCATGCTGCTGACGCCCGTGGCCGCGGCGGCGCTGGGTTGGTGGACCAGCCAGGGCGACAGCGCGCTGGCGCAGGGCGACGCCGGCATGATCACTTGGCTGCTGTTCGCCGGCCCGCTCACCGCCCTGCCCCTGCTGCTGTTCGCCGCCGGCGCGCGCCGCATCCCGATGACGACGCTGGGCCTCTTGCAATACATCTCGCCCAGCATCCAGTTCATGCTGGGCGTGTGGCTGTACCACGAGCCCTTTGCCGCGGCCCGAGTGGTGGGCTTCGGCCTGATCTGGGCGGCGCTGCTGGTCTACAGCCTGGAGGGCTGGCTGAACAGCCGCCGCCCCTGAGCAGCAGGCATCAGTTGCGCATCAGGTAATCAAAGGCGCCCAGCGCCGCCTTCGCGCCATCGCCAGCGGCGATGATGATTTGCTTGAAGGGCACGGTGGTGGCGTCGCCGGCGGCGAACACGCCGGGCACCGAGGTCTGGCCCCTGGCGTCGACGATGATCTCGCCGTGCTTGGAGAGCTCCACCACGCCACGCAGCCACTCGGTGTTGGGCACCAGGCCGATCTGCACGAACACGCCCTCCAGCTCGATGTGGCGCGACTCGCCGCTGGCACGGTCGGTGTAGCTCAGGCCGTTCAGCTTGTGGCCATCGCCGGTCAGCTCGGTGGTCTGGGCCTGCGTGTGGATGCTGACGTTGGGCAGGCTCTTGAGCTTGCTGACCAGCACCGCATCGGCACGCAAGGCCTCGCCGAATTCGATCAGGGTCACATGGCTCACGAGGCCGGCCAGATCGATGGCCGCTTCCACGCCGGAGTTGCCGCCGCCGATCACCGCCACGCGCTTGCCCTTGAAGAGCGGGCCGTCGCAATGCGGGCAGTAGGCCACGCCCTTGTTCTTGTACTCCTGCTCACCGGGTACGTTCACATTCCGCCAGCGAGCGCCGGTGGAGAGAATCACGGTCTTGCTCTTGAGCGTGCCGCCGTTGGCGAGTTGCACCTCGACCAGACCGCCGGGCGTGGCGGCCGGGATCAGTTTGTCGCCGCGCTGCAGGTTCATCACGTCGACGCCATAGGCCTTGACGTGCGCCTCCAGGCTCATCGCGAACTTGGGGCCGTCGGTCTCCAGCACCGAGATGTAGTTCTCGATCGCCAGCGTGTCGTTGACCTGGCCGCCGAAGCGCTCGGCCGCTATTGCCGTGCGGATGCCCTTGCGGGCGGCGTACACCGCCGCGGCAGCGCCGGCGGGGCCGCCACCCACCACCAGCACATCGAAGGGGTCTTTGGCCGAGAGCTTGGCGGCGTCCTTGTCCGCCGCGCCGGTGTCGAGCTTGGCGACGATTTCTTCCACCGTCATGCGACCCGAGCCGAAGGGCTGGCCGTTCAGGTAGACGCTGGGCACGGCCATGACCTCGCGGGCATTGACCTCGTCCTGGAACAGCGCCCCATCGATGACGACCGTCTTGACCCTGGGGTTGAGCACGGACATCAGGCTCAGCGCCTGCACCACGTCCGGGCAGTTGTGGCAGCTGAGGCTCATATAGACCTCGAAGCTGTACTCGCCGTCCAGGCCCTTGATCTGGTCGATCACGTCCTGTTCGACCTTGGGCGGATGGCCGCCGGTCCACAGCAGGGCCAGCACCAGGGAGGTGAACTCATGGCCCAGCGGGATCGCGGCAAAGCGCAGGCTCATCTCTGAGCCCAGGCGCTTCAGGCTGAAGGAAGGGCGGCGCTGGTCCTGGCCATCGGCCTTGAGGCTGATCTTGTCGGACATCGCGGCGATGTCCTGCAGCAGGGCCAGCAGTTCCCTGGCGCTGTCGCTGTCGTCCAGCGAGGCTTCGATCTCGAAGGGGACGGTGACGCGCTCGAGATAGGCCTTGAGCTGGGATTTGAGGGTGTCGTCCAACATGGTGGTAGGGCTCCTTGTTCAGGCGTGGCGGGATAAGCCACTCTGGGAACACCCCCTTGGACGAGGCGCTCTCAGAGTCGCTTGCGCGGCTCTTGGGGGATTGCTGCAAGCCCTCCCGGGCTCGCAGCAAGGGCGATCATGGTTTAGATCTTGCCGACCAGATCGAGGGAGGGAGCGATGGTCTTGGCGCCTTCGTTCCACTTGGCCGGGCAGACCTGGCCAGGGTTCTTGGCGGTGTACTGGGCCGCCTTGAGCTTGCGCAGGGTTTCCTTGACGTCGCGGGCGATCTCGTTCGAGTGCACTTCGGCCGTCTTGATCACGCCTTCAGGGTTGATCACGAAGGTGCCGCGCAGGGCCAGGCCTTCTTCGGGGATGTGCACGCCGAAGGCATTGGTCAGCTGGTGCGTCGGGTCGCCAACCAGGGGGAACTTGGCCTTGCTGACGGCCGGCGAGGTTTCGTGCCAGACCTTGTGCGCGAAATGCGTGTCGGTCGTGACGATGTAGACCTCGGTCTCGGCCTTCTGGAATTCGGCGTAATGGTCGGCCGCGTCTTCCACTTCGGTCGGGCAGTTGAAGGTGAAGGCAGCCGGCATGAAGATCAGCACGGACCACTTGCCCTTCAGCGACTCTTCGGTGACGGTGATGAACTTGCCGTTGTGAAAAGCCTCGGTCTTGAAGGGCTGGACTTGGGTGTTGATCAGGGACATCGGGGTTTCCTTGCTAGGGTGGTTGATGGAATGACTGAACTATATCGACACTAGCGTGTCGTTAGTTTTGGTTAATCAAATCACCCTTATTGGAATTCCCTATCAGGCCTCCAGCGCCAGCAGCTCCTCGACCGTCTGGCGGCGCCGGATCAGGCGCGCCTCGGTCGCGCCATCGACCAGCACCTCGGCAATCAGGGGCCGGCTGTTGTAGTTGCTGGACATCGAGGCGCCATAGGCCCCGGTGTCGTGGATCACCAGCAGGTCACCGACCTCGGCCGCCATCAGCTCGCGCGGCACGACCACGCCGCCGTCTTCCTGGGTGAACACGTCGCCCGATTCGCACAGCGGCCCGGCCACCACGGTCGGGCGGCTGGGGCGCTGACTGCCATCGCGCGGCAAGAGGCTCATGGCATGGAAGGCGCCATACATGGCCGGGCGCATCAGCTCGTTGAAGCCGGCGTCGACCAGCACGAAATGGTTGTTGCCGGCGTTCTTGGTGGCACGCACCTCGGCCAGCAGCAGGCCGGACTCGGCCACCAGGAAGCGGCCCGGTTCGATCTCCAGATGCAGCTTGTGGCCCAAGAGGGTCTCGGCCTCCTGGCGGGCGGCATCCCAGAGGCCGAAATAATGGGCCGTGTCGATGCCGGCATCGCCCTCGCGATAGGGAATCGACAGGCCGCCGCCGGCCGAGATCGCCTGCAGGTCATGGCCCGCTGCCTGGGTCTGGCGCACCAGGCCCACCATAGCGCCGCAGACCTGGCTCAGATGCCCGTAGTCCACGCCCGAACCGATGTGCATGTGCAGGCCCACCAGCTGCAGGCCCTCGTCCTTGATAACGGCCAGCGCCTCGGTGAGCTCGCTGTGCCAGATGCCATGCTTGCTGTGCTCGCCGCCGGTATTGGTCTTGTTGCTGTGGCCATGGCCGAAGCCGGGGTTGATGCGCAGCCAGACCTTGTGGCCCTTGGACATGGCGCCGAGCTGGCGCAGCATGTCGATCGAACCGGCGTTCACCGGCACGCGGTGCTCGACCACGGTGGCCAGCGTCTCGCGGTCCAGCAGGTCGGCGGTGAAGACGATCTCGTCGCCACCCGCCCGGTAGCCGGCCGCCAGCGCGCGCAGGATCTCGCCACGCGAGACCGCATCGACCTTGACGCCCTGCTCGCGCATCAGCTTCAGGATATGGGTGTTGGAGCAGGCCTTCTGGGCAAAGCGCACCGTGTCGAAGGCCTTCAGCGCGGCGATGCGCTCGCGTATCACCGCGGCGTCGTACACCCACAGCGGGGTGCCGAAACGCTGGGCCAGCGAGCGCAGCAGGGAGGGGTTCAGGTCTTGAGGCATGGCGGCATCGTGCCATCCCTCTTGCATTCATTCAAATGCTTTACTTTCGCAAGATGATCCACTTCTGATATGGTTTAAGCATGATCAGCCACCGCCATATCGAGGTGTTCCGTGCCGTCATGCATGCCGGCAGCGTCACGGCGGCGGCGGCGGCGCTGCACAGCTCGCAGCCGACCATCAGCCGGGAGCTGGCGCGCCTGGAGCAATTGCTGGGCTATGCCCTGTTCGAGCGCCAGCGCGGACGGCTCAAGGCCACGGCCCGGGCCCTGCAGCTGTTTGACGAGGTGCAGCGCTCCTTCCAGGGCCTGGAGCGCGTCATCAGCCGCGCCAACGAACTGGGGCGCGCCGAGCAGGAACGGCTCAACATCCTCTGTCTGCCGGCCCTGGGCCATGCCCTGCTGCCGGCGGTGAGCGCGGCCTTCCTGGCGCGCCATCCTGCGGCCCAGCTGAGCATCACGCCGCAGGAATCCCCGCTGCTGGAAGAGTGGATGAGCGCCCAGCGCTTCGACCTGGGCCTGAGCGAGCAGCGCCAGACGGTGGCCGGCACGCGCCTGGAGCGGCTCGCCAGCCTGGACGAGCTGTGCGTGCTGCCGGCCGGTCACGCCCTGCTGGCCAAGCCGGTGCTGAGCCCGGCCGATTTCGAGGGCGAGCGCTTCATCAGCCTGGCGGCCGAGGACCCCTACCGCATCGAGCTGGATCGCATCTTTGCCGCTGCGGGCGTGCAGCGTCGCATGCAGCTGCAAACGCATAGCGCGGTGGCGGTGTGCGCCATGGTCGAAGCGGGTTTGGGCCTGGCCATCGTGAACCCGCTCACCGCACTTGCCTGCGTCAACGAGCGCCTGCAATGGCGGCGCTTTGCGGTATCCCTGCCCTTCGAGCTGAACGCCTTGCTGCCGGAACACCGGCCGGCACAGGCGCTGACGGCCGACTACCTGAACCTTGTGAAGCAGGCGCTCAAGCGCACTTCCGAGCGCTTGTCAGCGGGCTGATCAGAGGCGCTCGATGCGCGCGTAGGCCGAGTGGTTGTGTATGGACTCGAAATTCTCGACGTCCACCGCATAGGCACCGATGCGCGCCTCGGCATTCAGGCGCAGCGCCACGTCGCGCACCAGATCCTCGACGAACTTGGGGTTCTCGTAGGCGTGCTCGGTGATCCACTTCTCGTCGGTGCGCTTGAGCAGGGGCCAGATCTCGCTGGACGCGCTCTCTTCCGCAAAGCGCACCAGCTCCTGCCAGCTCAGGCTGTCGTCCTTCAGCTCGGCGCTGATGGTGACCAGCGAGCGCTGGTTGTGGGCGCCGTAGTCCGAGATTTCCTTGGAGCAGGGGCACAGGCTTTTCACCGGCACCGCCACCTCGGCACGCACCGTCGTCTTGCCGGCCCGCGTTTCGGAGATCAGCGCGCCCTGGTAGTCCAGCATGCTCTCGATGCCCGAGACCGGCGCGCGCTTGCGCAGGAAGAAGGCAAAGCGCACCTCGATGCGCCCCTCCGCCGCCTCCAGCTTGGCTAGCATCTGGGCATGCAATGCGCGCAGGCCGGCCGCGTCCAGCGGCTCGTGCAAGGCATCCAGCCAGGCCACGAAGCGCGACATATGCGTGCCCTTCTTCTCCGCCGGCAGAGCCACGTCCAGGGTCCACTGGCCCACCGTGGGCTGCGCCTTGCCAGCGATGCGCAGCTGCAGGGGATAGCGCACATCCTTGACGCCGACACGCTGGATCACCAGATGGCGCTCATCGCGCTCGCTTTGGGTGTCGGGAATGTGCAGGGCGCTCGTCAATTGATTCATAAGGGGAGCATCGCACCAACCGAGGAACCTTGCCTCGGTCGGGGCTTACTGGTTTGCGGCTGCGCGCAGCAGCGTCGGACGGCCGCCAAAGCGTTTGAAGATGGATTGCTCGATGCCCGCGGCGTCCAGGCCGCATTGCGACATCAGCTTGGCCGGATCACCATGCTCGACGAACACATCGGGCAGGCCCAGTTGCAGCACCGGCAGGTTCAGGCCGGCGGCCTGCAGAGACTCCAGCACCGCGCTGCCGGCACCGCCCATCACGCAGCCGTCTTCCACCGTCACCAGGGCGTCGTGCGTGCGTGCCAGTTCGGCCACCAGGGCGTCGTCCAGCGGCTTCACGAAGCGCATATTCGCCACCGTGGCGTCGAGCTGCTCGGCCGCCTGCAGGCAGGGGTAGAGCAAGGTGCCAAAGGCCAGGATGGCGATGCGCGGCCCCTGACCCTGCAGGCGGCCGCTCTCGCGGCGCACTTCGCCCTTGCCCCATGGCAGGGCCGACATCTGCTTCTGCACCGGCACACCCACGCCGGCGCCGCGTGGATAGCGCACCGTGGCCGGGCCATCGTGCTGGAAGCCGGTGTAGAGCGCCTGGCGACATTCGTTCTCGTCCGCCGGCGTCAGCAGCGCCATGTTCGGAATGCAGCGCGTGTAGGCAATGTCGTAGTTGCCGGCATGGGTGGCGCCATCGGCACCCACCAGGCCGGCACGATCGAGCGCGAACAGCACCGGCAGGTTCTGGATCGCCACATCGTGGATCATCTGGTCGTAGGCGCGCTGCAGGAAGGTGGAGTAGATCGCCACCACCGGCTTCAGCCCCTCGCAGGCCAGGCCCGCGCCGAAGGTCACCGCATGCTGCTCGGCAATGCCGACGTCGTGATAGCGGGTCGGGAAGCGCTTGTGGAAGTCCACCATGCCCGAACCCTCGCGCATCGCGGGGGTGATGCCCACCAGGCGCGCGTCGGCCTCGGCCATGTCGCACAGCCAGTCACCGAAGATCTGGGTGAAGGTGGGCTTGGGCGGCGTGGCCGGCTTGACGAAACCCACCGCCGGATCGAACTTGCCCGAAGCGGCGTGGTACTTGACCGGATCGGCCTCGGCCAGCTTGTAGCCCTGGCCCTTCCTGGTCACCACATGCAGGAACTGCGGGCCCGAGCGGCTGCGCAGGTTCTCCAGCGTGGGAATCAGCGCGTCGAGGTCATGGCCGTCGATCGGGCCCACATAGTTGAAGCCGAACTCCTCGAAGATGGTGCCGGGCACGACCATGCCCTTGGTGTGCTCCTCGAAGCGGCGCGCAAACTCGTACAGCGGCGTGTTCTTCAGCACGCTCTTGGCGCCCTCGCGCGCGGCGCCGTAGAACTTGCCGCTCATCAGGCGCGCCAGATACTTGTTCAGCGCCCCCACCGGCGGGCTGATCGACATGTCGTTGTCGTTCAGTATCACCAGCACGTCGCCCATCAGGCCGCCATGCGAGACGCCGGCATTGTTGAGTGCCTCGAAGGCCATGCCCGCCGTCATCGAGCCGTCGCCGATGATGGCCACGGCCTTGCGATGCTCGCCCTTGAGCTTGGCGGCCATGGCCATGCCATGGGCGGCCGAGATCGAGGTGGAGGAATGGCCGGTGCCGAAGGTGTCGTACTCGCTCTCGTCGCGGCGCGGAAAGCCGCTGATGCCGCCCAGCTGGCGCAGGCCCGCCATGGCCTCGCGGCGGCCCGTCAGCACCTTGTGCGGATAGGTCTGGTGGCCCACATCCCAGACCAGCCGGTCGTGCGGGGTGTTGAACACATAGTGCAGCGCCACCGTCAGTTCCACCGCGCCCAGGTTGGAGCCCAGGTGGCCACCGGTCTTGGAGACGCTCTCCAGCACATAGGCGCGCAGCTCGTCGGCCAGCTTGGCCAGATCGGTGCGCGGCAGCCGGCGCAGATCGGCCGGGCTGTTGATGGTGCGCAGGAGCGAGAAATTCATGTGCGATGCATCCCGAGCTGTCAGTTGTCCCGGTCCACCACGCGGTCGGCCAGCAGGCTGAGCCAGGCGGTGTTGGTGAGCCCCGAGCGCGCCAGCGCCGCATGGGCTTGCGCGCGCAGTTCATCGGCGTAGCGGCGCGCGCCGTCCAGGCCCATCAGGCTCACATAGGTGGGCTTGTTGGCCTCCTGGTCCTTGCCGGCGGTCTTGCCCAGCACGGCGGAGTCCTGGGTCACGTCCAGGATGTCGTCCACCACCTGGAAGGCCAGGCCGATGGCGGCGCCATAGTCGGTCAGCGCGGCCCAGGTCGCGGGCGTGGTCTCGCCACAGGCAGCGCCCATCAGCACGCTGCCCTGCAGCAGCACGCCGGTCTTGCGGCGGTGCATGTCGCGCAGCGTGGCCTCGTCCAGGTCCTTGCCAACGCTGGCCAGATCGATGGCCTGGCCGCCGGCCATGCCGGCATGGCCCGAGGCACGCGCCAGCAGCGCGCACAGGCGCGCCTGCAGGGCCGGCGCGATGCCGGCCTCTGGCGTCAGGACCTCGAAGGCCAGGGCCTGCATGGCGTCGCCCGCCAGCATGGCCTGGGCCTCGCCGAATTGCACATGCACGGTGGGCTTGCCACGGCGCAGCACGTCGTTGTCCATGCAGGGCATGTCGTCATGGATCAGGGAGTAGGCGTGGATCAGCTCCACCGCCGTGCCGGCACGCAGGGCGGCCGGGGCGTCGCCGTCCACCGCCTCGCAGGCGGCCAGCACCAGCAGCGGCCGCAGGCGCTTGCCGGCACCCAGCACGCCATAGCGCATCGCCTCGCCCAGTCCGGCGGGCGCATCCGCAGGCACCCAGTCGTCCAGCGCCCGCTCGTAAGCCAGCAGAGCGCGCTGCATCCATTGTTCAAATACGCCTGCATCCACGCTCAGGACTCCTCCCAGGTTTTCATCTCGCCACCCTCCAGCACCTTGACCTGTTGCTCCACGGCCTGCAGGCGGGCGCGGCAAAAACCCAGCAGCTCCGCGCCACGGCGATAGCTGTCCAGCAATTGATCCAGCGGCAATGCCCCGGCCTCCATGGATGCGACCAGGCGCTCCAGCTCGTCGAGCGCGAGCTCGTAACTGGCTGGAACTGCCGCTGGTGCAGCGGCTTTGCTGGTGGGCATGGGAGGCTTGCTCATGTCGAAATGCGAAAGCGGGATTGTAGTCACCGGCGCAAGGCCGGTCTTAGAGCACCCACACCTTGTCACACACCCACCACACCCCCCGCAGGGAGGATGGCGATGGCGGCCATTGCCAAGACCCTGCCCGGAATGCCGCGGCATGGGTACAATCCCGCCCTCGCTGCCCACCGCCCTTGCGACGGTGGCGCGGCGTATGGGAGCCCGGCCTGGAAGCAACCTTCTGGCCGGGCTTTTTGACACAAACCCGGCTCCGCGCCCAGGCGTCAAGCTTCATTGGCGCCCGACCGCGACGGACTCGGGGGGTTGACATTGGTTTCTTGGAGACCCTCTTGGATCATGTCCGACCTGAGCATCCCTCTCTCGGCGCTTGAACGCAGCAAGACGCAGCTGCCTGTCACTTCCTATTTCGATGAGGGCCTGTTCCGCAAGGAACAGGAACTGATCTTCCAGCCTGGGCCTCGCTACCTGGGGCATGCGCTTGCCGTGCCCGAGGTAGGCGACTTCTATGCTTTGCCCCAGGAGGGCGAGGGCCGCGCCATCGTGCGCACGCCCGAGGGCCTGGAGCTGATCTCCAACGTCTGCCGGCACCGCCAGGCGGTGATGCTGCGCGGCCGCGGCAATACCAAGAGCAATGTGGTCTGCCCGCTGCACCGATGGACCTACGATTTGAAGGGCCAATTGGTCGGCGCGCCGCACTTCGAGCAGGACCCCTGCCTGAACCTGAACCGCTACAAGCTCAGGGATTGGAACGGCCTGCTGTTCGAGGACAACGGTCGCGACATCGCGGCCGAACTGGCGGCCGTGGGCCCGCGCGCCGAGCTGGACTTCAGTGGCTATGTGCTCGACAAGATCCATGTGCACGAGTGCGACTACAACTGGAAGACCTTCATCGAGGTCTATCTGGAGGACTACCACGTCGGCCCCTTCCAC
>Ga0066488_100256_pt1 | contig 21440 bp, 19 predicted proteins | sample LakWasM130_HOW14_2_FD_59589 | JGI IMG/M metagenome (GOLD analysis project Ga0066488, IMG submission 59589) | Freshwater sediment methanotrophic microbial communities from Lake Washington under simulated oxygen tension - Sediment Metagenome 130_HOW14 | ecosystem: Environmental > Aquatic >...
CGAAGGCGCCGAACAGGCTCATCGTCATCACCAGCGGGATCACCACCTGCATGGTGGTGACGCCGAAGTTGCCCAGGCCGGCATTCAGGCCCAGGGCCGTGCCCTGCAGGCGCTTGGGGAAGAAGGTGCTGATGTTGGACATCGACGAGGCAAAGTTGCCGCCGCCCACGCCCGACCACAGCGCCATCAGCTGGAACACCCACAGCGGCCACTCGGGATGCTGCAGGGCCACGCCGGTGCCGATGGCGGGAGCCAGCAGCATCGCGGTGGTGAGGAAGATGGTGTTGCGGCCACCCGCCATGCGGATCAGGAAGCTGGCCGGGATGCGCATGGTGGCGCCCGAGATGCCGGCAATGGCGGTGAGCGTGAACAGCTCGGCCTGGCTGAAGGGGAACCCCAGGTTCAGCATCTGCACGGTGATGATGCCCCACATGCCCCAGACCGCGAAGCCGCACAAGAGCGCGGGGATCGAGATCCAGAGGTTGCGGTAGGCGATCTTGCTGCCGGTCTTGGCCCAGAAGGCATCGTCTTCGGGACGCCAATCCTGGATGTCAGCCGTGCTGCCGCCGGAAGCGGTGGCGCCGGTCTGCGTGGTGGTATTCATGGTGCTTGTTCCTTGTTGTGCACCCGGCTCAGCGGGCGAAGGACTGGGAGATCGGCGAGACCGGGGCGTTCTTGCCCATCATTTCGGTCTTGCGCACCTCGGTCCAGTACATCCAGATCAGCGACACCCAGACCACGCCATACATCAGCATGAAGCAGCTGGAGCGGATGCCGGTGAGGTCCATCAGGGCGCCGAACATGATGGGCAGGACGAAGCCGCCCATGCCACCGGCCAGGCCGACGATGCCGCTGATGGTGCCGATATTGGCGTGGTAGTCGTCGCTGATGTACTTGAACACGCTGGCCTTGCCGAAGGCCCAGGCAATGCCCAGGGCGAACATCAGCGCGGTGAAGACATAGACGTTCAGGCCGACGTGGAAGGTCTTCAGGCCGTTGACGGTCTGGATGCTGAAGTCGGTCTGCGGGTAGCTGAGCAGGAACAGCACGATCCAGCTCACCCACAGCACCCACCAGGTGACGTTGTGGGCGCCATGCTTGTCGGACAGCCAGCCGCCAATGGCGCGCAGCACGCCGCCGGGCAGCGAGAAGCAGGCCGCCAGCAGCGCCGCCACGCGGATGTCCAGGCCGTACTCGCCGACGTAGTACTGCACCATCCACAAGCTCATCGCCACATAGCCGCCGAACACGATGCTGTAGTACTGGCAGTACTTCAGCACCTTGGGATCCTTCAGCGCCTTGAGCTGGCTGACGAAGCTGGACTGGCTGGAGACCTGGTGATCATCGTCGGTGGCGCTGAAGAGCCAGAACAGGATGGCCGTGCCCAGCAGCACGGCGGCATAGACCTGCGGCACCATGGTCCAGCCGAAACCCACCACCAGGGCGGGAGCGACGAACTTGTTGACCGCCGCGCCCGAGTTGCCGGCGCCGAACACGCCCATCGCAAAGCCCTGGCGGTTCTTCGGGAACCAGCGCGCCACATAGGGCGTGCCCACCGAGAAGGAGCCGCCGGCCATGCCGACGAACAGGCCGATGGTGAGGAAATGCCAGTAGGCGGTGGCATAGCTCATCAGCCAGATCGGGATCACGCAGGAGAGCATCAGCGCGAAGAACACGATGCGGCCGCCGAACTTGTCGGTCCAGATGCCCAGGGGCACGCGGATCAGCGAACCGGTCAGCACCGGCATGGCGGTCAACAGACCGAACTCGGTGGCATTCAGGCCGAGCTGCTTCTTGATCGGAATGCCGATCACGCCAAACATCATCCAGACCATGAAGCACACGGTGAAGGCCAGGGTGCTGACGATCAGCACCGAAAGCGCCTTGCCGTTGGGCTTGGGACTTGCAGACATGGGATTGCTCCTCGCTTTTTCCATGCTCAGCACTTTCCCGCATGCGCGGCCGCGCGCACATCCTCCGCTAGCAGGGCTCGAGCGCGGCAGAGGGAGGAGGCGCCCACAGCACGCCATCGTTCTGAAGAACTACTCCCTTCGGAATTGCGGTCGGCTTTGCACCAGATCAAATCCGCATACCCCAGTGAAACGGTCAACTTAGGGCCTGGAGGACCGCCACATGAATTCCATCGCCCACGCCAGCCCAAGCAGCCGCCTCAGCGCCGCACAGCGCCGCGCCAGCTATCCCAGCGCCTACCAGCGTGCGCTGGGCCTGGCCCTGAAGAAGGCCCTCGCGCCCGCCGACGACCTCGACTACCTGGCCGACGAGCTGATGCAGCTGGGCCAGCCCCAGCAGGTGCGCGCGCGCAAGCCGGTGTTCCAGGCCGGCGAACGCGATGTCCAGCTGTGGCTGCTGGTGAGTGGCAAGGTGGCGCTGGGCAAGCATGATGCCCAGGGCCGCTGGTGGCAATCGCGCGAGTTCGGCCCGGGCGACTGGATCGACCTGCTGAGCGCCTGGGTGGGCGAACCCCATGCCGAGACCGCCATCGCGCTGACCGAGGTGCAGGCCCATGCCCTGCCGGTGGAGGCGGTGGCCCAGCTGTGCGACACCCAGCCCGGCCTGGCGCGCGCGCTGCTGCGCTGCGTGGCGGCACGCGCACGCGGCGTCACCCTGGACCGCCAGGCCCTGCTCACCAAGGACATCCACGCCCGCCTGGCCGCCTGGCTGCTGGAGCAATCGCGCCTGGCCGGCGATACCGACGAGCTGCAGCTGCAGCTGCAGAAAAAGGACCTGGCCTCGCAACTGGGCGTCACGCCCGAGACCCTCTCGCGCAGCCTGCGCGCCCTGCACGACCAGGGCATCGCCCGCGTCGATCGCTACCAGCTCTCCATCACCGACCGCCCCGCCCTGCAGGCGCTGGCGGATCGGCAGCCGTCGAGGTATTCACGGTAAAGGGCAAACGTCGTGCCCGACCAGGAAGCCACAGCGGCCCGGTGGCTTACGCCACCGGGCCGCACCAGGATCAAAAACCCGTGAGACCTCGAATCGAGCTCAGGGAACCGGGAACAGCAGTCCCTGGCTTGCACCAGCGACATTGTCCGGTGCCGTCACCATCACCCCCAAGAACGGTGTCAGGGCAGCTTCGCCAGCATCACGCGTGATCGTGATTGCCCGCGTTCCATTTGCCGGCACCCCACCGGCGCCAGCAAAGCTCAGCGCCGGCGTGAACGCGTTGAACGAACCAACGCCAGGCACCAGTGCGCCAAAGCCATCGGTGCCGTAGTAGAACACCCGGTACTTGAAGCGCGGCTGGCCCGCCGTCAGGCCCAGACCGCCGGCTCCGGCACGCGGGACCGGCACTTGCAGGACAGAACCGTCGGTGGGCTGCGTCACGGTGAACAAGAGCGTACCGCCACCGTTGATATTGCAATTGGCATCGGTTGGGAACAGGGCCGTCGTGAATTTGTTGGCCACGCTGGCGTTGGTGGTCAGCGCCGTGCCGTTGATGCCGATCAGGACCTTGTTGGGCGTGAAGCCAGCACCGCCACTAGTATCTATGCAGATGTCAAACTCCTGGAACGCCAGCGACGTGGAGGTGCGATTGTGGGTGTTGATGCCGAAGATGACGTTCGTCCCCGACAAGGCGGCGCCGATTGCACGCACGTCAGCCTGCGTAATGCCCTGCGGCGTCGGTTGGTGCAGCCCCCAGGTAAACAGCCCCGGCGTGGTGCTTGCCAGCGCGCTGCCCGCGTTGCTGAGGTTCAGCGTCGAGCCGTCGATGGAGCCGGCCACGTTGGAGCGGCCATGCGTCACCAGGTAGTACGGTACCGACAGCTTGACGTTGCCATTCAAGCGTGAGCTGGAAGGCGTCAGCTGAACATAGCCGCCGATGTCCTGGAACGTTGTGCCTCCGGTGCCGGCGCTGGCCGGCACACTGAGGGTCACCGGGAACACGGCATCGCTGTTGGCATTGACGATGACCGAGGCCGGTGTCGTCACATTGACGCCGGCCGGGCCGACGCTCTTGGTGACCGAGATATTGAACTGCACCGCCTTCGGGCCGCTGTTGTGAACGGTGACCTGCTTGGTCGCATTGAAATCGTTCAGCAGATCGGCGAAGCCGAAGGACAGGCTTTCATCCGGCAAGCGCACCACCGCCTGGGTGCTCACCGCGGCCTGTGCCTGCACCAAGCCGGCACCCTCGTTGCGCGGTGAATAATCACCCAGCAGGTTCGGCGCAGAGGTCTGCACCAGTGCCGCGCGCAAATCAGCCACGGACCAAGTTGGATTGGCCTGTTTGAGCAGTGCCGCAACCCCAGCCACATGCGGCGTGGCCATCGAAGTACCCGACAGCACGGAGAAGCCATTGCCCGTCCCAGATGCCGCAGACACGGTGGCCACCCCAGGCGCGGTGATTCCCGGCCTCAGGACGCTGTCGCCGATGCGCGGCCCGGCCGATGAGAAGCTCGCGATCTTTTCAAAATTGGCGTTGGCGACAATGCCGGCGCTGTTGGCCAGGGCACTTGCGGGAGCCGGGCCGCCTTGCGGACCGCTCAGCGTGGCGGCATCTGCCTGCGCGACGCCAAGGAAGGGAATGGTCACGGGCTCGTAGATATTGCCCGAATTGGGATCCGGCGCACCACCCGGGATCGGGCCTTCGTAGGCTGGGAAGCCCGCCGAGCTGTTGATCATTGCCGCTGCGGCGGCGCCGAAATGCTGTGCCGCGCCGGCACGGAACACGCGGGCGCAGGTTCCCCGCATCGTGACGACCAGCTTGCCGCTGATGTCGATGCCACCGTTTTGGTTCTTGTCGTACTCCGCGGGGTTGCAGCCCAGCGAGACGGTGCCGTCAGGGTTGCGCAGCACCACGACAGGCCAGTTGCTGCCATTGACGACGGCGGCGTTGTTGGAGTTCTGGACCGTGATCGAAGGACCGGTGCTGAGCTTCAGCGTGTCCATGGGTATGCCGGCCATTGCATCGGTGGCGGCCACCGACACAGCGCCGGGAAACACCGCCGGTGCGCTGGTGATGTAAGGCGTAGGTCCGGCGTTGCCGGAAGCAGCCACGACCACGATGCCGGCTGCTACCGCATTCGCAACGGCGCTCTCTTCGGCAAGGGAGCCTGCGTCAGCGTTGGCAATAACACCCCAGTTCGACCCCAGCGACATGCTAATCACGTTCATGCCATTGGCCACCGCCCAGTCGATGGCCTCGGCCACGACATTGGTAGAGCCGCTGCAACCGAAAACCCGCACCGCGTACAGGTCTGCCTTGGGCGCCACGCCCGGGCCGATGCTGAAGGCGCCTGGCACATAGGCAGCGCTGTTGTACGGACCGGTGTAGGTGCTGCCGTCAGCCCTCACGCCCAGGCCGGTCGCCGTCCCTGCCACATGGGTACCGTGCCCGACACTGCCGCTGGTGCTCGGGCAGTCCAGGGGATTCGGATCCGGTACCGGCGCGTTGGCACCGGTATAGGCGTCGCCAACCAGGTCCGTGCCGCCCTTGACCTTGAGAGCAGCAGGGCCGAACAGCGCCGGATTGGCAGGCAAGGTGTTGGTGGCTTGGGCGGCACTGTAGGCGGCGACCGTTCCCGGGCCGCCGAAGTCGGCGTGCGTGTAATCGATGCCCGTGTCGATGACCGCGATCTTGACGCCCTGGCCTTGATACTGCCCAGACATCTGCCAAGCCAGGGGGGCGCCAATCAGCGGCACGCCGATGGTATTGTTGCGCTGATAGGTGCCCACGGCCTGGATGCTGGCCACGCCCGGTATGGCACGCAGGCTTGCAAGCCGGTTGCGCGCGATTTCAACCTTCATGCCATTGAGCGCGCTGTGGAAGTGCGCCAGCACCTTGCCGCCCAGGTGCTCGATATGCTGGCGCGGCCCGGCGTGTTCGGCGTGCCGCTGCGCGATGATCGATTCACGCTCACTGCGGGTCAGATCGCGCCCGAGGCCCTTGCGCACCAACGCCACCGGATCGCCTCGCAGGATCACGACCACCTTGACCGGCGCCGTATCCGTTGCACGCGGCCCCGAGGAGGTGGCCGTTGGATTGCCTGGCACGGCCTGGATATCCACCTGCGCCGCGGCCTGCCGGCCGTACATCATGCCGAGCGCCAGAATGGCGGCGACAACTGGAGTGCTTCGAAGTTGCAAGCTCATGATCCACTCAGCCTTTGTCAAGGGTCAATGAAATGCGTCACAACCTTTCGGCGTACCAGAGCTATGGCGCCAGCCGGCGCCAGAACCCGATTACCACGCCTAGCCAGGAAGTGCGCCCACCTGGTAGCCTATGCAAGGAATCGTCATCGTCAGAAAAGCAGTTTCCAAATTCCACGCGGTCCTTAGGCGCCAACGGCCGCCTTGCGCCGACGCCGTGCCTGCAACACAAGCAGGCCACCGCTCAGGCCCAACAAAGCCAGAGAACTGGGCTCGGGAACGTGAGCGGTGACCGAGACATCATCCATGTCCCAGAACGCCGGCGTTTGGCTGAATGCAAAACGCAAGTCGGTCGATCCGGACGAAGCCGTCAACAAGAACGAGTAGTGCGTGTAACCAAAGGGCGCCGCGTCGGCCACGCTCAAGACGGCAGCACCGTCCCAGTCAAACTCGAAGCTGTTCGATGAGGAAACACCCGTCACGTCGGCCTCGTTTTGCAGCCAAAACTCGACCATATAGCTGCCGCCTGCCGTGGTCGCCAGTGATTGGGAAATCCCCCCGCCCACCGGACTACCAAAATAGGCCGCATAGGTGCCGGACAGAGGTACAAAGCTGTCGACCCCGCTGAACGATGAGTCCCCGAAGGTCGTCCATCCAGTGAAATCACCTGTCTCGAACCCGCCGTTGAGGACGAGGTCGGCGCGCGCCGCGGTACCCACAAACATGGCCGCCGCGAACAGGCTGCCCGCAGCCAGAGTTGAAATTCGGCTCTTCATAGGGCGATCTCCAAGGTTGCAAGAAATGAACTGTGCATCAGGAGCAGTCACCGGCCCGCAGCATGGGCTGACCGGTGCGGCACGAGGAGCGCTTGTCCTCGTCGGTGGCCCTTATATTGATCGCGGAATCCCGCCGTGGCTATGGCAGCCTCCCCTCTTTATCCCCCTTAGTCAGGGGCCGGATCTACCCTATTGCAAAACCCTGAAGCTCGCTACATGGCCGGTGGACGCCCGCACCGCGGGGCCCTGACCACCAACGGCATCCACGCCCGCCAGGCCACCTGGCAGCTGGCGCAATCGCGCCGGGCCGGCGATACCGAAAAGCTGCGGTGGCAGAAAATGACCTAGCCTCGCAACTGGGCGTCACGCCCGAGACGCTATCGCGCAGCGTTGCGGGCACGAGCGCAGCGCCACCGAGAGTTCAGAGGCCCACAGGAGACGTTTGCGAGTTCATGCGGGCATCCTCCCCCAAAGCTGAAGCCTTGCTGCGACCCGAATCGGGTGCTACAACTCAGCCACACTTCGAATTGCCCCGCCATGAAGAAGCCCGTACTGCAATCCGTCGCCCTGGCATCACTTGCCGCCGGTTCCATCGGTTGCGCGGAAGCGGCGCCGGTCAGTCCAAGTTTCAGCTGCGTCGACGGCGCGGACCCGTCAGCAGGCGGCAACATCAACTGGCCCTACGCGACAGCGACGGCGCCCTTGCTGAGCTTCGACTTCTACGACAACAGCGTTGATCCCGACATCACATCGAAGCTCGACTGCAGCGGCGGCATATTCTCGGAAACGGTCGTCGGCCGCAAGTCCGGCGAGGGCCAGAAGGATTTCCTCAAGGTCACGCTCACCGAGGTCTTGGTGTCCGGCTTCGCGCCGGCCAACGACAACCACATCAAGCTGGGCTTCACCCAGGTGCTGGGTGAGCTTTTGAATGGCGTCCAGACCTACGATGCCTACTGGGATATCACGGGCGACTACCTGCTCAGCAACTTCGACGGCGGCTACATCCCGTCGTCAAACTTCCTGGGAATCAAACTGAGAACCACGCAAAAGTTCGATGGCCTCTCGGCTCTCAAGTACGACTATGACAACAGGATGCTGACGTTTTCTGCCGAGCTGCAGCAAGGCGCTGGTGCGTTGAGTTTCACCAGCAGCCCCCACGTGGTTGGCGAGCCCGCGACGCTGGCGCTGCTGGGCACCGGCCTGCTTGGTGCCGCGCTGAACCGCCGTCGGCGCGCCTGGTAAGCCTGCACACCCGAGCGTGACAGCGACGCCCTACGACCAGGTCCGCTATCCAGGGAAGTTCTATCCCCAGTCGTCTGCCGATCGGCTGGCCACATTGGGACGGCTCTGCGGTCTGCCAACCACCTTGCCCGCGCACTGCAGGCTGTTGGAACTCGGATGCGGCGATGCCGGCAACCTGATCCCGCAAGCGCTGGCCTTCCCGCAAGCACGTTTCCTTGGCATCGACCTCGCCGCTTCGGCGATCGAGGACGGCAGACGCATGATCACCGCCCTGGGGATCCGGAACATCGAACTCCAGGTGGCCGACATCGCCACCTTCGATCCTGGCCCGGAGCCCTTCGATTACATCGTGAGCCACGGCGTGCTGTCCTGGGTGCCGCCGCTGGTGCGGGAGGTGCTGATCTCGCTGTGCGGCCGCTGCCTCGCACCCTGCGGCGTGGCCTATGTCAGCTACAGCGCGCTGCCAGGCGGTCACCTCCGGAACGTCCCACGCGACCTGATGCGCTTCCACACACGCGCCATCGCAGACCCTCAGCTGCGCCCACCTGCGGCGCGCGCGGCGGTGGAATTCATGCTGGCAGGGGCACAGGGCAACAGCTTCACCCGAGAGTTGATCGAGCGCGAGATGGCTGGCTTCGAGGGCAAGGACTATTTCCTGCTGCACGATCTGCTGGCCGACGAAAACGATCCGCTGTACTTTCTTGATTTCATCGCCGCCGCTGCGGAGCACGGCCTGCAGTTTTTGGCCGAGGCGGAGTTCGGCGCAATGTCGACGGAGGCCTACCCGCCATCGGTGCGGCGCCAGCTCGATGCGATGCCCAGACTCGAGCGCGAGCAGTACATCGACTTTCTGCATCTGCGCCGCTTCCGCCAGACCCTGTTGTGCCGCAGCGGACGAGCTGTAGACCTGGACGTGACGGCACAACGCCTTGCCGGCCTGCAGTTCTCGACCCGCCTGCGGCCGCTCCGCTCCGGCGCCGACGCTCGCGACGCAGGCACGCTGGACTTCCAGCATCCCTACCAGGGCAGGTTCCGGGCCGACGAGCCGACAGCCAAGGCGCTGGCCTTGGTGTTGGCCAGCGGCGACCCGCGCGGCACAGAACTCAGCGCGCTGGAGACTGGCGTGGCCGAGGCCTTGCAGCAAGCCGGGCGAATTGGCGAGGCCCTCCGCAGCGCGCTCCTGCCGGCGCTGCTGTCGCTGTATGCCCGTGACTTCGTCGAGATTCACGCTGCGCGCTGGGATTTCTGCACCACGGTCAGCGCCCGCCCTTGTGCGAGTCTGCATGCGCGTCTGCTGGCGGAGCGCGGTGCGCCCGTGGTTAACGCGATGCACGGCACCTTTGTGCTCCCATCGCCTGCGCTGCGCCGGCTGCTCATGCTGCTTGACGGCACGCGCCATGTCGACGAACTGCTCGACGCATTGGCCGCCGCGACGCCGCCCGCCGAGCGAGAAAGCCTGAGCCCGGAGTCATTGGGCCGACGCCTGCAGTTGCTGGCGGAAAACGCGCTGCTGGTGGGCTAACGCCGCGCCATTGTCTGAGCCAGCCAGGAACAGGCCTGCCGCCTTGCCACCCTTGATACTTACGTCACCCCACGCCCGACCACCAACCAGGCCATCGTCAGCCCGAACCACAGCAGCGCCAGCCCGTGGCCGGCCCCTGCCAGCGCCAAGCCATGGGGCCAGCCCCACAAGCTGGCCGCGCTGCGCAGCAGCAGGCTCAACCCCAGCAGGGCCAGCGGCAGCAGGGCCCAGCGGCTGTGCCGGGGCCGCAGGCCGGCCAGCGCCGGCAGCATGATGGGGGCGTGGCCGAACACCATCGCGAACACAAAGCCCAGCCACAGCAGATGCCAGGCGATGCCGCCCGGCAGACCCTGGCCGGCAAGACCCGATACCGCGGCCAGCAGCAGCCAGCCATAGCCCACCAGCAGGCAGATGGCAGTGTGGCCGGCCCAGCCCGGGGCGCGCCATTGCAGGCGTGCCAGGTCGAAGCGCAAAAGCCACAGCGCCAGCAGGCCCAGCAGCGCAAAGCCCAGCGAGCGGCCCAGTTCCGGGCGCCAGAGCAGCAGCGCGGCCGCCAGGGCGAAGCCGGCCCAGCCGGCCAGGAAGGCGCGCTGGCCCCAATGGGGCAGCGGCAGCAGGCGCATCAGCTCGCGGCGCTCGCCGGCAATCGTCAGCACCAGGAACAGGCTCCAGCCCCAGCGCGCCAGCTCGGCCTGCCCCGCAGCATGCGCGGCCGTGCCAGCCAGCAGGGCCAGCGCGGCGCTCGCCTCCACCGCCAGCGGCAGCGACCAGGCGCGGTGCCGGCCGGCCCACAGATAGAGTTCCAGCAGGCCGGCCGCCGTCAGCAGCCACAGCAGCGCGGCCGCGTGCGCCTGGCCGGCCAGGGCCAGCAGGCCGGCCCCGCCCGACAGCAGCGGGATCCAGCGGCCGCGCCGCAGCGCCACCACGCGCTCCAGCGTGACCAGGCTGGCAAAGAAACCCGCCATCATCAGCGCGCCATGCAGGGCCAGGGCCTGGCCGGCCGCGGCGCCGCCGGACTGCAGGGCGCCCAGGCGCAGCAGGCCGCCCAGCAAGGCGGCGAGCAGATTGGCCACGGCCAGGCCGGCACAGGCGGCGATCAGCCCCCGGCTGACCGCAAGCGGTTTGGCACGCGCCATCAGCCGCCGCCCCAGCCGAAGCGGGCGCGCAGGCCGGGCGCCATGCGCTCGGGCGTCCAGACCTTGTCCCAGTCCATGTCCACCTCGATCACCCAGCCCGGCGGGCATTGCGCCTCGATGGCGCAGCCGGCGTCGTTCATGATCTGGTCGGCCATCGGGCAGGTGGCGCTGGTGGGCAGCAGCACCAGGGAGGCGAAGTCCTGGCGCAGCTCGAGGGTCTCGACCAGGCCCAGATCGACGATGTTTTCGCCGATCTCGGGGTCGGCCACCTTGTGCAGCGCCTGCATGATGGCGGCGCGCAAGCTGGCGAGTTCTGCTTCTGTCATGTGCTTGTTCTTTCTCTTCGCTGTGATGGCCGCAGCAGCCATGGACCATAGCGCAGCAACCAGGCCGCGGCCAGCAGGGCGAAGCCGGCGGCCGCGGCCGGCAGCCACCAGCGCGGCGCCTGCGGCCAGCAGGCCGTGGCCACGCGCAGCGCGCTTAAGCCCTGCAGCAGGCCGTGCATGAGGCGCAGCGGCAGATCCACCACCACGCTGATGCCCTGCTGCACCGCCGTAACGCGGCTCACCATCGCCAGCATGGTGGTGCACATAAAGCCCAGCGTCAGCGCATGCAGTGCGGCCAGCTCGAACTGCAGGGCGGCGAGCGCGAAGCTCGCCATCAGCCACAGCAGGCCATGGTGCAGCTGGCCCACAAATGGCGTGCGCCGGGCCGCGGCCAGGGCGGGATTGAAGGCCGCACGCGCCAGCAGTGCGGCCAGGGCCAGATAGGCCACGGCGGGCGGCCAAGCCGACAGCCCGAGCGCCGGTGCCAGGCCGCGCAGCCACAGGCCCAGCAGCAGCGCCAGCAACAGGCCATCGGCGCGCCGGCCCTCGGCATGCAGAAAGGGCGTGAGGCGCTGCAAGGCGCAGGCAAACACACAGCCCAGGCCGCCCCACAGCCCGAGCCGGGTGGCCTGGGCCGGCCAGCCCAGCGCCGCACACCACAGCGCCAGGCCCAGCACGGCCATGCCCAGCAGCACGCCCTGGGCATGGCGGCGATCCGGCTTGGCGCTGACGCGCAACAGCGGCGCCAGGCGCAGCAGCAGCCAGCTCCAGCCGGCGGCCACCAGGCCCAGGCCCAGGCCCAGGCCCAGGCCCAGGCCCAGGCCCAGGCCCAGGCCCAGGCCGGGCGAGCCCAGCGCGGCATGCACACCCCAACCCAGCATCAGCAGCCCGAGCGGCCCCAGCCAGGCCGAGGCCGGCAGCGCCGCCACGCCCAACCATTTGGGCAGGGCGGTGAGCGCAAAGCCGGCGATGAAGAAGGGCAGAAAGCCCAGCGTGAAGAGCAGGCCATGCTGGGGCGCGCCCTGCCCCTGCCAGACCCGCACGCACCACCACAGGCCCAGGCAGGCCCAGGCCAGGGCGCCGGCGAGGAACCAGGCGCGGTGCGGGGCCTGGTTCGGGTTCATCGCTCAGCGCGGCAGGTAGAAGCTGGCACTGCTGTCCACCCGCGAGCCCCGGCCGCCCTGGCCCTCAAGCCTGAAGTGGATGGGGCGCGAGCCGCTGCCCAGGCGCGCGGCCTGCTCGGCCGGCAGGCGCAGCTGCAGCACCTGGGCATGGATGGCGGCGGGCGGCAGCACCACCTCGGCCGGGCCCACGCGGTACAGGCCGTCCAGCCCGTCGACCTCGATGTGCAGGGTCAGCGGCCGCTCGGTGCGGTTCATCAGCTGCAGGCGGTAGACGTTCTCGATCGCGCCGTTCTCGACCTGGCGCGCCAGCGTGTTGCGATCCTTCAGCACATCGACCTGGAAGTCGGGCCGGCGCCACAGGCTGGTGGCAAAGCCGATGCACAGGGCCAGCAGTACCGAGCCATAGATCAGCACGCGCGGCCGCAGCGCACGCGCCAGCATCTGGCGCGGCGTCCATTGCTGCTTGACGCCGTTCTCGGTGGCGTAACGGATCAGGCCGCGCGGCGCGCCCAGCTTGTCCATCACCTGGTCGCAGACGTCGATGCAGGCGGCGCAGCCTATGCATTCGTTCTGCAGGCCCTTGCGGATGTCGATGCCGGTGGGGCAGACCTGCACGCACAGGGTGCAGTCGACACAATCCCCCTGCCCCAGGTCCAGCGCCGCGACCTTGCGGGCGCGCGAGCCGCGCGGCTCGCCGCGCTTCTCGTCGTAGGTGATGATGAGCGAATCGGCGTCGATCAGGGCGCTCTGGAAACGCGCATAGGGGCAGATGTACTTGCACATCTGCTCGCGCAGCCAGCCGGCATTGCCATAGGTGGCACCGGCGTAGAACAGCACCCAGAACCATTCCCAGGGCGAGAGCCCCAGCTGCAGCAGGCTGCTGCCGAGCGCGCGGATGGGCGTGAAGTAGCCGACGAAGCTGAAGCCGGTGACGAGGGCCAGCGCCACCCAGCTGGCGTGCTTGGCGGACTTGCGCGCCAGCTTCTCGGCCCCCCAGGGCGCGCGGTCCAGTCGCATGCGGGCCTGGCGGTCGCCCTCGGTATGGCGCTCCAGCCACATGAACATCTCGGTGTAGACGGTCTGCGGGCAGGCATAGCCGCACCACAGCCGCCCGGCCAAGGCGGTGAAGAAGAACAGGCCCAGCGCCGCGATCACCAGCAAGGCGGCCAGGTAGATGAAGTCCTGCGGATAGAGCACCAGGCCCAGCACATAGAAGCGCCCGGCGTCCAGATCGAACAGCAGCGCCTGGCGGCCCTGCCATTGCAGCCAGGGCATGCCGTAGAAGAACGCCTGGGTCAGCGCCACCATGATCCAGCGCCAGTTGGCGAAACGGCCGCTGACCGCGCGCGGATAGACCTTGGCCTCGGCCACATACATCGAGGTGGCGACCGGCGTGATGGGAATGACTTTGGGAGGCGTGGACACGGAGGAGACGGTTTCTTCAGGCGCGGGCATCGCGGGCCTGAGGCAGGCTGATCTTGGCCAGGCGCTTGGCGGTGGCGGGTTGCAGGAGGTCGGCGAGGTTGTGGCCGTCAAGCTCGGCCAGGAAGGCGGCCAGCGCGTCGTTGAAGATGCCGGTGAGCCGGCAGGCGCCGGTGAGCGAGCAGCTGTTGCCGCTGCCCAGACATTCGACCAGCTGGAAGTCGGACTCCACCGCCCGCACCAGATCGCCCAAGCTCAGCTCGGCCGGATTCATCGCCAGCTTCATGCCACCGCCCTTGCCGCGCACCGTGGCGATGAAGCCCTGCTGGCCCAGCTGGTGGGTGATCTTGGTGAGATGGGCCTCCGAGATCTGGTAGGCCGCGGCAATCTCGGCGGTGGTGCAGAGGCGGTCCTGGTGCTGGCCCAGATAGATCAGCAGGCGCAGCGCGTAGTCGGTCATGGTGGTGAGTCGCATGGCAGCATTCTCAACCGGCTTGGCCGTCGGGGCGCGGACGCATCAGCAGCGGGGTGTAACGAAGCAGGTAGAGCACAAAGCTCAGGCTCCACAGCGCCGCCGAGAGCTGCACGCCCAGCATCAGGCTGGCGGGCGCCAGCAGCGGGAACAGCACGCGCAGCAGCGCCGCCAGCAGCATGCTCAGATAGGCGCTGATCTCGACGGGCCCGGCCTTCAGCGGCCGGCCGGTGTGGCCCAGCGCGGTACGCGTGATCATGCCCAGGGTGATGAGGCCAATCACGCCCAGCGTCAGGGCATGGGTGGCCGGGCCCGGCGCGATCCAGCCCAGCGTGGCGCCAGCGCGCAGCAGCAGGTGCACGGGCAGCCAGGCATAGGCCAGATGCAGCACCCAGACGAGCGGATTGCGCCAGCTCTTCCAGGGCTGCCACAGCGCCAGGCGCAGGCCCTGCGCCAGCGCGGCGGCCAGCAGCGCGGCGGCCAGCACCGCGCCCTCGACGCCCAGCAGATCCAGCGCCAGCAGCAGCAGCACCGAACCCAGCGCCGCCTTCTCCACTTGGGGCTGACGCGTGGCGCGCATGCCCGGCACGCCGTTGTTGGAGAACATCGGCACGACGCGGCCGGCCATCACCGCGATCATGAAGAGCAGCAGGTCCAGGCCGATGTTCAGCCCGGGCAACCGCAATACGCCGGCCTGGCCCAGGTGCACGGCCGCGCTGGCCAGACCCATGGCGACGAGCAGGCCGACGAAGAAGTAATTGCGCTTGTTGCCGGCGGCATGCAGCGCGCGCCAGAGCCCCCAGGCGGCCGCCCAGGGCACGGCCAGGTTCAGCAGCAGCGAGGCCCACAGCCATGGGCTCAGCACCAGCAGCCGCGCCAGCAGCCACAGCGCCGCCAAGGCCATCAGCGGTTTGCCGGTGGGCGTGGGCTGGCCGGACCAGTTGCGCCCGGCGGTGAAGAGAAAGCCGATCACCACCGCCAGCGCGTAGCCGAACACCATCTCATGCGCATGCCAGGCCGAGCCGCGCAGCACCGGCTGCGTCAGCAGGCCCGAGAACTGCAGCGCCCACAGCGGCACCGAGAGTGCCGCCAGCAGCGCCGCCAGCAGGTAGAAGGGCCGGAAGCCCAGGTCCCACAGCGCCAGGCGCTGCGCGACGGGCTGCGGGGGCTCTTCAATGCGCATGAACGAGACAGTGCTCATGATCGATCAGCCGCCGCAGCAGCCGCAGCAGCTCTTGCCGGCCGGCTTGCGGCTGATGCGCAGGCGCCATTGTGCGGGGCCGGTTTCCAAGGCCTCCCAATCGAACTGCCCGGGCCACTGGGCCTCGAACTGCTGGCGCAGGGGCAGCGGCTCGTGGTCGCTCAGCAGATAGAACCAGCTGCCCACGGGCAGGGCCTGGAAGGTCTCGAAGATGCGCGCATGGCGCTCTTGCGGTGCGATCAGGCGCACATCGATCACTTCGGCGGCGGGGGTGGCGGCAACGGTCATGGTCGTCCTTAAAGTTGCATTTGCAATATAGCTATTGTCGCCAAGCGCGGCGCATAAAGCAATATTCAAAATGCGACTTTTGATCTGCCTCAAGCCAAATCCTGCACGCCATGGGCAGCATGGCGGCCATGTCCGATGCCCCAGCCCTCCCCCTGGTCTACAGCTGCTCAGGCTGCTCCGACGCCGCCCAGCTGGCCAATCACCTGGCGGTGCGCCTGGATCGCGCCGGCCTGGCCGAGATGTCCTGCATCGCAGGCGTGGGCGGCGGCGTGCCCAATCTGGTGCGCAAGGCGCGCGAGGCCGCCGAGTCCGGCCGGCCCATGCTGGCCCTGGACGGCTGCGTGCTGGCCTGCTGCAAGGCCTGCCTGGCCCAGCAGGGGCTGGCGCCGACCCGCCATATCCGGCTGCACGAGATGGGCGTGCGCAAGCATTACCACGCCGATTTCGACAAGACCCAGGCCGACGCGCTGTTCGAACAGCTGGCGCACGAGGCGCGCGCCCTGCAGACCGCGCTGGGCTGAGCAGGGCCGGGCCAAGCTCAAGCTACAGTTCGGCCCATGCGACGTTTCCTGCCTGCCCCCTTGCTGGGCACCTTGGCCGCCATCCTGCTGGCCATCAACACCGTCACCGGCGTCACGCTGATGATCCTGCCGGCCCTGCTCAAGCTGGTGCTGCCCTTTCCCTTCGTGCGCAAGCCCTGCGACCTGGCGCTGAACGGCATCGCCTCGGGCTGGGTGGCCGTCAACAACGCCTGGATACGGGCGCTCAACCCGCAGGTCTGGGACGTGCAGGGCGTGGACGGCCTGCACCAGCGCGGCTGGTACCTGGTCTCGCCCAACCACCAGACCTGGGTCGACATCCTGGTGCTGCAGCGCGTCTTCCATGGCCGCATCCCGTTTCTGAAGTTCTTCCTCAAGCGCGAGCTGATCTGGGTGCCGGTGATCGGCCTGGCCTGGTGGGCGCTGGATTTCCCCTTCATGAAGCGCGGCCGCAGCGCCGGCTCGCAGGCGGCCGACCTGGCCACCACGCGCAAGGCCTGCGAGAAGTTCAAGACCATCCCGACCACGGTGATCAACTTCGTCGAGGGCACGCGCTTCACGGCCGCCAAGCATGCCGAGCAGAAGAGCCCCTACCAGCACCTGCTCAAGCCCAAGGTCGGCGCGCTGGGCATGGCCCTGGCCACCATGGGCGAGCAGTTCGAGGCCCTGCTGGACGTGACCCTGGTCTACCCCGAGGGCACGCCCAAGTTCTGGGATCTGCTGTGCGGCCGCTGCGGCCAGGTGCAGGTGCGGGTACAGCAGCGCCCCATCCCCCCCGAACTGGTGGGTGGCAACCCGATGGAAGACAAGCGCCTGCGCGCCGGCATTTCCATGTGGATCAAGAAGCAGTGGAGCGAGAAGGACGCGCTGATGGCGGCCCTGCTGAAGCGCAGCCCCCCACCCTGAGCAGGGGGTGCGGATTGCCCTGATGGACCGTGGCTGGCCCCACAGCGACAGTCGAGGCCTCAACTTTCCAACAAGGAAGTGATCCATCATGAGCATGCTCAACAAGCTGTCGACCATCCAGAGCGCAACAACCTTGCTGGTTCTGGCCCTGTCGACCTCAGCGGCGCTGGCCGCCGCCCCCGCCCCGGACGCCATGATCGTGGCCTACAAGGCCGGCAAGGCCGCCGCCGTGCGCGCCGAGGTGCTGAACGCCGGCGGCAAGATCGTGCGTGAACTCGGTCGCGCCAGCGCCTTCGCGGTGCGCCTGCCGGCGGCCGGCGTGGCCGCCCTGCAGGCCAGCGCCAGCGTCGATTTCGTCGAACCCGATGTGGAACGCCGCCTGCTGGGCGTGCCGTCCCGCACCATGGAAGGCATGGTCCAGCCGCAGTCGGCAGTGCTCGACGAAGTGACCAGCGGCACCGAGGTCCTGCCCTATGGCATCAAGATGACGCAGTCGATGTGGGTCAGCGACGGCCTCACCGGCAACCGCAAGCTCTGCATCGTGGATTCGGGCATTGACCGCAACCACCCCGACCTGGCGAGAAACTTCACCAACGGCAATGTCAGCGGCGACAACCTGAGCGGCTCGGGCACCTGGGACAGCGACGAGAACGCGCACGGCACCCATGTGGCCGGCACCATCGCGGCGGAGGGCAACAACGGCCTGGGCGTGTGGGGCGTGAACCGCAGTGCCCTGCTCAAGCTGCACATCGCCAAGGTGTTCGACGCCACCGGCTCGGCCTCCTCCTCGACCGTGATGGAAGCGGTGGCACGCTGTGCCGACGCCGGCGCCAACATCATCAGCATGTCGCTGGGTGGTGGCGACCCGAGCCAGGCCGAGCGCCGCGTGTTCCGCGCCCTGCTCAACGAGGGCGTGCTGACGATCGCCGCCGCCGGCAATGACGGCGATACCAGCACCTCCTACCCGGCCGGTTACGAGGAAGTGATGTCGGTGGCCGCGCTGGATGCCAACAAGGCGCACGCCGCCTTCTCGCAGGTCAATAACGACGTCGAGATCGCCGCGCCGGGCGTGGCCGTGCTGTCGACCATCCCGCCCAATCTGGAATCGCTGGGCCAGCTCTCGGTGGCCGGCACGGGCTACGCGGCGGCGGCCATGACCGGCTCGCCCCGGCTCAGCGCCACCGCGGCGCTCTATGACTTCGGTCTCGGCACGGCCAACGACGCCGGCGCTGCGGGCAAGGTCTGCCTGATCAAGCGCGGCCTGGTCAGCTTTGCCGAGAAGGTGACGCGTTGCCAGCTCAGCGGCGGCGTGGCGGCGGTGGTCTACAACAACCGCCCCGGCATGCTGTTCGGCACTCTGGGCGGCGCGCCCACCACCATCCCCTCGATCGGCACCACCGACACCACCGGCGCCGTGCTGATGGGTCTGACCGGCCAGGCCGCCACCGTCAGCGTGGTGCCGGATCCGGCCGAGTACGCCTACTTCAATGGCACCTCGATGGCCACGCCCCATGTCTCCGGCGTCGCCGCCCTGGTGTGGAGCCATTTCCCGACCTGCAGCGCCAAGCAGATCCGCCAGGTGCTGAACGCCAGCGCGGTGGAACTGGGCAAGCCCGGCAAGGATGCCGAGTTCGGCTTCGGCCTGGTGCAGGCCAAGGCGGCCTACGACCGCCTGGCCCAGACCGGCTGCGGCAACTGAGCCGATGAACACACCCGCCGCGGCCGCGAGGCCGCGACGGGCTACCATGCGGGCCCTTGCGGCCCGCTTTTTTTCGTCTCAGCTCTTGCCCACCTCGTCCGACCCCCAACGCCACCCGGCGCTGCAATGGCTGCAGGCCCTGCGGCCCCAGCCCCTGGCGATCGACTGGCGCGAGCGCCTGCGCGTGGTGGCCGGCGCCACGCTCGGCATCCTGCTTACCGCCTGGCTCTGCCATGCCCTCGCCGGCCCCGGGCCCCTGCCCTGGCTGGTGGCGCCGATGGGGGCCAGCGCGGTGCTGGTGTTTGCCGTGCCCAACAGCCCGCTGGCCCAGCCCTGGGCGGTGGTGGCCGGCAACAGCCTCTCGGCCCTGGTGGGCGTGGCCTGTGTGCACTGGGTGGCGGCGCCCGAATGGGCCGCGGCCGCGGCGGTGGGCGGCGCGATCGCGCTGATGATCGCCACCCGCAGCCTGCATCCGCCCGGCGGCGCCTCGGCCCTGCTGGTGGCGCTGAGCGGCGTGCGCGACCCGATGTTCGCGCTGCACCCGGTGCTTTTGAACTCGCTGCTGCTGGTGCTGGCCGGCATCGCCTACAACCACGCCACCCGCCGCCCCTACCCGCACCGCCCGGCCCCGGCCGCGCCGGCCGCCGAGCACGACCTGGACGAGGTGCTGGCGCGCTACAACCAGGTGCTGGACATCGGCCGCGACGAGCTGCGCGCCCTCATCGAAGACACCCAGCTGCAGGGCTACCAGCGCCGCCTGGCCGACCTGCGCTGCGGCGACATCATGTCGCGCCAGCTCATCACGGTGACGCACAGCACGCCGCTGCAACAGGCCTGGCAGCTGTTCCGTGCCCACAAGATCAAGGCCCTGCCGGTGGTGGATGCGAACGGCGAGATCCTGGGCATCGTCACGCCGGCGGACTTCATGCGCGCCGCCGAGGTCAGCCCCGAGGCCAGCTTCGACACCCGCTTGCGCGCGCTGCGCGACTGGGCGCTGCGCTCGGGCACCGGCAAGCAGGAGCTGGTGGGCCACATCATGACGCGCTCGGTGCGCGTGGCCCAGGTAGACCGTCACCTGGCCGAGCTGATCCCGATGTTCGGCAGCACCGGCCACCACCACATCCCCATCGTCGGGCCCGGCAAGAAGTTATTGGGCATGATCACCCAGTCGGACGTGGTGGCCGCGCTCAGCCGGCCAGCCAACCCAGCGGATGGTGGGCGCGCGCCACCGTCACCATGAAGCCGAACACCGCCAGCGCGGCCAGATAGCCCAGCGCGCGCTGGCCGCGCGTGCGGCCCCGCTTGAGGGCGATGCTGCCCAGCACGATGTAGACCAGCAGCAGCATGAGCTTGACGCCCAGCCAATGCTCGCGCGCCGGGTTCAGCCCCAGCAGGGTCCAGAGGCTGACGCCGGCGCTGAGCAGCAGCACATCGATCCAGACGCTCAGCCGGCGCGCCCAGGCCTGCATGGGCCAGGCCGCCCCCGCCAGCACACCCAGGCCGCGCAGCGCGAACAGCGTGCCGCTACAGCTCACCAGGCCGATGTGCAGGTTCTTGATGAGGGGGTAGTTAGCCTGGAGGGCTTGCAGCAAAAAGCTCATGGGCCGGCATCATCGCCGATCTGCCGCCGCCGCGAACACCACGACTACCACTGCCCGCGCAGCGCCAGGCGCCAGGTGCGCGGCGCCTCGGCCCAGGTGAACAGCGGCGAGCGTTCGCTCAGCTGGCTATTGCCGAGGTTGCTGACGCCCAGGTCCAGCGCCAGCTGCGAGCCCAGGCTGCGGCCCACATTGGCGCCCAGCATATTGAGCGCCGGCACCGGCTGCAGGGGCTGGCCCGGCTGCGCCGCGGCCAGCAGCTGGCTGCTGCTGCGCTCCAGGCGCAGGCCGGCACGCCAGGGGCCCTCGGCCCAGTCAAGACCTGCCCCCAGGGTATGGCGCGGGCGCTTCTCGAGACGCTGGCCGGCCGCGTCGGTGGCCTCCAGGTACTGGTAGTTGGCGGCCAGGGCGAAGCCGCCGGCGAGACGCCAGCGCAGCGAGGCCTCGGCGCCGCGCAGCCGCGCACGCTCGATGTTGTCGAAGCGAAACAGGCTGCGCGGGCCGCTGCTGCTGATCAGCAGCGGCACGATCAGGTCGCGCACCCGGTTGTCGAACAGCATCAGCTGGGCACCGGCATCGCGCTCGTCATAGCCCAGGCCCAGCTCCAGCGCGCGGTTCTTCTCGGGCCGCAGGGTCGGATTGCTCTGGTAGGTGTAGGGGCCCTCGTCTTCCTGGTAACCGGGCGTGATCTGCTTGAGCGTGGGCGGCTTGAAGCCCTCGCTGTAACCGCCCTTGAGCGTCCAGCGCCTGGCAAGGTGCCAGACGCCATAGAGGCGCGGGCTCCAGACCCCGCCGAAGCGCTGGTGCTCGTCGCGGCGCAGGCCGGCGGTGAGGGTCAGCGCCGGCTGCAGCCGCCACTCGTCCTGCAGGAACAGCGAGGCATGGCGGGCCTGGGCTTCGCCGCCGGGCAGGCCCTCGTTGCGCAGCGCTTCTTCGCGCCATTCCAGGCCGGTGGTGAGCCAGTGCGCCTCGTTCATGCGCCCGTTCAGCTGCGCCTCCAGCACCTGGTCGTTCAGGGTGTTGGGCCGCAGCGCCGCCACGCCGTTGCTGCGCTCGTTGCTCATCGCGATGCGGC
>Ga0066488_100261_pt1 | contig 20984 bp, 19 predicted proteins | sample LakWasM130_HOW14_2_FD_59589 | JGI IMG/M metagenome (GOLD analysis project Ga0066488, IMG submission 59589) | Freshwater sediment methanotrophic microbial communities from Lake Washington under simulated oxygen tension - Sediment Metagenome 130_HOW14 | ecosystem: Environmental > Aquatic >...
CGAGGATTTGCAACGCGGCCTGCGGTCTTTCTGGCCACAACCCTGCGGGAAGGCTCGTCTCAGCGGGCCACGCGTCGTTGCAACGCTGGCCCGCACGCGAGTGCGGGCGGCGCGCCGCGTCTAGCTTGGCCCGCTGAGGCGAGCCTTCGCGGCCCATCGGCGTAGTGTTAACAGGCCCTATCGCGGTCCCAGTAGGGCAGGCTCGGGTCGAAGCGCTCGGCCAGAAAGTCCACGAAGCTGCGCAGCAGCAGCGGCTGGTGGCGGCGGCTGGTGTAGACCGCGTGCACGCCCAGCTGCTCGGGCTCCCAGCCGGGCAGCACGCGTAGCAGCGTGCCGGCCGCCAGCGCCGGGCCCACCAGATAGGTGGGCAGCAGGCCGATGCCGGCACCTGCCAGCACCGCCTGCTGCAGCAGCAAGGCCTCGTTGGCCAGCAGGCGCGGCGGCGGCAGCGGCTGCAGCAGCCGCTCACCCTGGGCGTTCTGCAGCGACCAGGCCTCGCTGCCAAAGCGCGCGTGCGCCACGCAGGCATGGGCCAGCAGCTCGCCGGGCTGCGCCGGCGCGGGATGCTCGCGCAGATAGGCGGGCGCGGCGCACAGCACCGAGCGGCACAGTGTCAGCCGGCGGGCGATCAGGGCCGGGTCGAGCTGGTTGCTGATGCGCAGCGCCAGGTCGATGCGGTCCTCCACCAGGTTCACCGCCTGCTCCGACACCAGCACCTCGATCTGCGTGCGCGGATGCAGGGCCAGGAAGGCTGCCGCCGCCGGGGCCAGGTGTTGCTGGGCAAACGACATCGAGGCCGCCACGCGCAGCCGCCCATGCACGCTCAGCTGGCGCGCGCTGGCGGCCTGCTCGGCCTCCTCGGCCAGCTCCACCAGCTGGCGGCAGCGCGGCAGGGCCTCGGCGCCCGCGTCGGTGAGGCTCAGGCGCCGGGTGCTGCGCTGCAGCAGGCGCGCGCCCAGCCATTGCTCCACCGCCTCCAGATGGCGGCTGGCCATGGCGCGCGAAAGGCCCAGGGCCTCGGCCGCTGCGGTGAGGCTGCCGCGCTCCACCACGGCCACGAAGACCTGGGCCGCCTTGAGTCTGTCCATTGCCCGTCCATTTGCTCGATTGATGCAACAAACAGTCTACATCCCAGGTATTTATCTACGGATCATGGGCAAATAAAGTTCACTTCACCCCGCAACCGAAGGAAGCAAACCACCATGAACCAGCAACTGCCCCGTTTCATCCGCCCCCTGCTCGCCGCCGCCCTGGTGAGCAGCGGCCTGGCCGCCGAGGCCCAGGGCAGCGGCACGCCCGCGCCGCTGAGCCTGCAGATCATCAACCACGGCCCGGCCAGCTTCCATGTGAACTCGGTGCTGGTGAGCGGCGCCAGGGAGGCCATCCTGCTGGACGCCGGCTTCACCCGCGCCGACGCCCTGCGCGTGGCCGCCGCCGTGCTGGACAGCGGCAAGAAGCTCAGCACCATCTATGTGAGCGCCGCCGACCCCGACTACTACTTCGGCCTGGAAGTGCTGCACGCCGAATTCCCCGAGGCCCGCATCGTGGCCGCCGCGCCCACGCTGAAGAAGCTGGCCGCCGCCCTGCCCACCAAGCTGCAGGTCTGGGGCCCGCGCCTGGGCGCCAATGCGCCGCGCCAGCCGGTGCTGCCCGAGGCGCTGGCGGGCAACAGCCTGAGCCTGGAGGGCCAGCCCCTGGAGATCCGCGGCCTGGACGACAGCCTGGCGCATCGCAGCTATGTGTGGATCCCGTCCATCAAGGCGGTGGTGGGCGGCGTGAATGTGTTCGGCAATCTGCATGCCTGGACCGCCGACACCCAGACCGCGGCCGAGCGCGCCGCCTGGCTGAGCAAGCTGGACGGCATCGCCGCCCTGCAGCCCGCCGTGGTGGTGCCCGGCCATATGCTGCCCGGCACGCCGCAGGACCTGACGGCCGTGAACCACACGCGTGCCTATCTGCAACGCTTCGAGGCCGAGCTGCCCAAGGCCGCCGACGCCGCCGCGCTGATCGCCACCATGAAGGCCGCCTACCCGCAGGCCGGGCTGGGCATCGCACTGGAGATCGGCGCCAAGGTCAACAAGGGCGAGATGAAGTGGTAATCGGCGCTTGACCGGGGGCCGGCGGCGGCTCAGCATGCCGGGCATGAGTACTGCCATCGCTCCATCGCCCGCTGCCTGGCGCGACCGCTACCGCTGGTGGTGGCTGCTCTCGCCCGCCTTCCCGGGCCTGGTGTGGCTGAACCTGGTCCAGTACCAGCGCAGCGGACACGAAGCGTGGCTGTGGGTCAGCAGTGCGGTGATGTATGGGCTGATCCCGCTGCTGGACTGGCTGCTGGGCGCCGACCCGCGCAACCCGCCCGATGCCGCCGTGCCGGCGCTGGAGCAGGACCGCTGGTACCGCGCCATCGTGGTGGCCTTCGTGCCCTTCCAGTTCGGCCTCACCCTGCACGGCGCCTGGATCGCCGCCACGCAGGAGCTGAGCCTGTTCGGCTGGGCCGGCCTGATCCTCAGCGTCGGCGGCATCAACGGCGTGGCCATCAACACCGCCCATGAGCTGGGCCACAAGCTGCCGCGCTGGGAGCGCTGGCTCGCGCGCATCACGCTGGCGCCGGTGGCCTATGGGCATTTCTATGTGGAGCACAACCGCGGCCACCACCTGCGCGTGGCCACGCCGGCCGACCCGGCCAGCGCCCGCCTGGGCGAGAGCTTCTGGGCCTTTCTGCCGCGCACCATGTGGGGCAGCCTGGCCTCGGCCTGGGAGATCGAGCGCACGCGCCTGGCCAGGCTGGGCCTGCGCCCCTGGCACTGGCGCAACGAATGCCTGCAGGCCTGGGCCATGACCGTGCTGCTGTATGGCGCCCTGTGCATCTGGCTGGGCCTGGGCGCCACCTTGCCCTTCCTGCTGGTGCAGGCCTTCTACGGCGCCAGCCTGCTGGAGGTGGTGAACTACATCGAGCATTACGGCCTGCTGCGCCCGCTGGACGCCAACACCGGCCGCCCGGTGCGCTGCGCCCCCGAGCATTCCTGGAACTCCAGCCACCGCGTCTCGAATCTCTTCCTCTACCAGCTGCAGCGCCACAGCGACCACCATGCCCACCCGGGCCGGCGCTACCAGGCGCTGCGCCATTTCGAGCAGAGCCCGCAACTGCCCTCGGGCTATGCCGCCATGCTGATGCTGGCCTATCTGCCGCCGCTGTGGTTCCGCGTGATGGATGCGCGCGTACTGAGGCATTACGGCGGCGACCCGCGGCGCGCCAATCTGCAGCCGGCCAAGCGCGAGGCGCTGCTGCGGCGCTGGGGCTAAGGCCCTCCTCGCGGCCGGCTATCGCGAAGTGGGGGTTTCATTGCCAGGGCTGCGGGCGTACGCTGCCTTCCCCCTCTGTGGGCGAAGGATCAGGGCCGCCGCGAGGCCCACGCAGATGCGGCGGCGGCTCATCGCCATCCAAGCTGGAGATTTCAGCCATGAAGTACATCGTTAGCTGGACCTTGCCGCAAGGCACTTTCAATGCGGCCGTCGCGCGCTTCCTCGAGACCGGCGGCGCACCACCCAAGGGCGTGGCCCTGCTGGGGCGCTGGCACGGCATGAGCGGCCAGGGCTTTTGCATCACCGAATCCGATGACGCCAAGGCCATGTTCCAGTACCAGGCGCAATGGGCCGATCTGCTCGCCATGTCGGTCACCCCATGCCTGGAAGATGCCGACGCCGGCGCCGTGCTGGCATCGCTGGGCAAGCGTTGATTGATTGATGAACGAATGAATGAATAAATGACCTGCCGGCGGGCTTGGCGGCGCGCCATCAAGGCGGCGCCCGCCCGGCCCGCGACGCGCGCATCAGGGCTCCTGGCTCTTCCTCATCCCGATCAAGCAGGGCCGCAGCTCATGCCGCATGGGCCTCCGTCCTTCTTCGCTTCTCAGGCGGGCTTGGGCAGGTTCTCGGAGATGCGCCAGAGTACGCCGCTGGGGTCGTGCAGCACAAAATCACGCATCGCCCAGGGCTGGTTCTCCAGCGCACCGAGACGCACGCCGAAGCGGGCGGGGATGTCGTCCTCCAGCAGCTTGCGATGCCAGTCGTCCACCTTTTCCACCGAGAGGTGCAGCATGAAGTTGCTGGCCAGCTCGGCCACGTAGAAGTTCTGCAGCAGAAAGCTGCAGGCGCCCGCATGCAGATAGGCCAGGCCCTCGTCGCACCAGGGCATGGTGAAACCGATGGCCTGGTAGAAGCGCTTGCTGAGCTCGAAGTCGCGCGCCGGCACGAAGGCCTTGAGCTCCACGGTGCGGAGATTCATGGCTGCCTTCCTCTCTTAGTCACGCCCGCAGATTGAGCGCCACCGCGGCGCGGATCAGCGCCTTCAGCGCCGCCTCGTTCAGCGCCTCGCCCTCACGGATGTCGATGGCGCGGCGCACATTGCCCTCCAGGCTTGAGTTGAAGAGGCGCGCGGGGTCGGGCAGCGATGCGCCCTTCGGGAAGGTCATCTTCACCACTGCCTTGTAGCTCTCGCCGGTGCAGATGATGCCGCCACGCGACCACACCGGTGTGCTCCACTTCCACTCCTCCACCACCTCGGGGTCGGCCTCGCGCATCAGCGCGCGCAGCCGCGTCAGCATGGCGCCCCGCCAATCACCCAGCGCCTGGATCTTGGCGTCAATCAATGCGGCCGGAGACTCGGCGGCAGCGGGCGCTGCGGCCGGCTTCGCGCCGGGCTTGGAGGTTTTGGCATTGGGCATCGCGGACTCCCGTGAGCTTGAGATTGGGTGAAGTAGATGGCTAACGCGGGCTGACCACCAGCTCCTTGAAGCCGGTGCGGCCATCGTAGGCACGCGTGAGTTGCCAGTCCGGCAGCGGGGCCAGCAGGATCTCGGCCGTGGTCCGGATCAGGTTGCCAAGCAGGCCCACATGGCCACCGACGACACGGCCGCTGGCATCGGCAACGGCCATGTGCAGATGTGCGCCGTCGGCGCCGAGGCTGCCCGCCAGGCTCAGGATCTCCAGCGGGCCGGCCAGCACCACCTCCGCCGGCTCGCCCGCGTAACGCAGCCTGGCCTCGGACAGGCTGCCGATGCCGGCGACGACAAAGGCCGAGTCCCAGCCCTGCGCACGCAGGGCCTCTGCCAAGGCGGGCCTGAGGTCGGCGCCGGGCGTGAGGCGGAGGGGCAGCAGCTGCATATCGGAACGATGGCTCGCCCGCTCAGCCAGCGCCGGGCCCGCCATTGCCGCTGCTCAGCCGGGCGGCCTCGACGCAGAGCTGCACCACCGTCTCCCGGCTCAGGGGCGTGTCCTGGCGCAGCTCCAGCGTGGCCAGCTCGTACTTGCCGCCCGGCTTGAGGCGCGGCTCGATATGGCGCAGGCGCTGGCCACGAAAGAAGGCGAACAGCACGCGCGTGGGCTCGGCACGGATGATCAGCACCGGGCCTTGACCGCCGGCGGAGAAGAACACCAGATGCCCCCACTTCAGCCGTTCCTCCAGCTCGGGCGCGCTGGCGCGAACGGTATCGCGCAAGGCCTCGACATAGCGGCGCTGCCAGCCGGAGAGGTACGCGACGTACTCCTCGGCCGTGGTGGCCGGGGTCAGGATCATCTTCATCGGTTCGTCGCCCCCCAGCGCCAGCGCGGTGGCTCACCCTTGAGCCAGCAGATGGCCAGCAGCGCGACGCCCAGGGCCGCCGTATAGGCCATGAAGAGCAGCGGCGCTTGCTCTGCGCTCAATAGCAGCGTGCCCGCGACCAGCAGCGCCAGAAAGACCGCGATCACAAGCCAGCCCTGCCAGGCGCAGGGCGCACCCCATCCCCAGCCATAGCGCTTGGCGGGGAACCAGTAGTTCCTGGCCCTTGCTTCTTGATGATGACTCGACATCGCAAAAACCCTCCGGCCCGGATCACTCGTGGCACTGGCACGAGAGGTTAGCCATGTTTGCGTCAGGCCGCCACATATTCAAAGGCCCAGAAGTACTGCCACTGCGTGAAAACAGGGCTTGTCCCCAAGCCCTCGATGGCGGCCTCAAGTTCCGCCCGGCTGGGAAAGTTCTTCAGCACCCGATGCCTGGACCCGTCATTGAGCGTCCTGAGCTGATAGGTATTGCCCTCGGCATCGCGTTCGCTCAGGGGCGTGCTGCTGCCCGCGACGAATCGGTTGTCGATCAGGACGATGCGCGCGCCGGGTTCGAGGGCCTCGGCCAGCCCGGCCAGAAACTCCCTGCGGCGGCTCATCGGCACATGCGAGAACCAGAAGCCGGCGAAGGCCGCATGGCAAGCGATGCCGTGCCCCTTGGGCAGGGCATAGGCATCGCCAACCACGAACTCGACGCGCCTGTCGTCGGGCACCCGGGTCTTTGCGATTGCCAGGGTCTCGGGCGCCGCATCGAGCGCGAGCATCCGCGACGCCCTGGCGGCGATGAACTGGGTCCAGTAGCCGGTGCCGCAGGCCACCTCCAGCACGGCCCTGCCCTCATCGAAGCGCGCGGGCAGCCAGGCCTCGATGGCGCGCAGATCGGCCTGGCGCTCCGGCTTGCAATAGACGGCGTCGTACTCGGCGGCGCGGGCGGCGTAGTAGCTGTGCATTTGCTGGGCAGAGGAGGACATGGTGTGGCTGTTTGCGGCCTCAATCGTTCCAGATGCTTTCGACCAGGGCCCCGACCTCCGGTGGCGCCGCGCCCGGCGCTGCCGCTGACGCTGACGCAGCCGCCGCACTGCGCTTCCACTCGGCCGGCAAGGGCGCGATTCGTTTCGATTCCTTGCCATCCCACAAGGCCACCTTGAGCGCGAACACGACGGGACCCTCACGCGCCTCGAAGGGTTTCACGGCGCCGACCTTGAGGGCGATCTGCTTCCTGACTTCCAGGTCCAGCAACTGATCGAAATCGATCCAGACCTTGGATTGCAGGCCGGGCCGAACCGCCAGCACAATGAAACCGCCCACCGACTGCCTCGTCTTTTCCTGAGCCTCGCGGCCCGCCACCGCCTCGCGCAAGGCCGCCTGCACCGCCTTGATGTACTCCGCGAGCGCATCGACGCTTGGCACACGGGCTTCCAGAACCGCGCTCGGCTGCAGCAGCACGACATTGAAGTTGGTGACGGGCTCGGCGGCGTGGGCACCTCCGGCGGCGGCCAGCACCCAGCTGAGCAGCAGCATCGCAATCCATCGCATCAGTTGCATCGCTTCAATCCATCATTCACTCGGACATCACGTCTAGCTTCGGCGCAAGCGGCTGACCGCAGGACCGCACGCCTCAACGTTCTAGTAGGCGTCACGTAGCCCATGCGAAGCGGACGGCGGCAAAGCATAGAGCGAAAAGGTAGCCGTACGAGAAGCGGTCGATACGGAAAACCGTTTGTCCCCGCCGCGAACGCCAGGCCCCCAGCCACGACATGCACAGGCCAACCAGCACCGGCGTGGCGAGCAGATTGACCCAGCGCCACATCGGCGCCGCCACCATGTGCTTCGGAAACGGCCATAGCGAGAGGCCGCCAACGATAAGCCCAAAGATCGCATAGCCGAGCGCGGCCAGCCAGGGATTGGGCGGCCGCCGAAACGGCTCGGCCATCGAGTGCAGGCCCAACTCAAACAGCGCTTCGCCGACGACCTGGATCAGGAACTCGAGCAGCAGCTCAACGATGAACTCCATCAGCGGTTTGGCCTCGATGAACGGTCAGCCTGCATCAGCGCAGCGTCGGCTCGGCGCTTGAAATGCGCTGCAGCGACGCCCAGCCCCGCATCGGCGCGAGGGCTTTGGACAACACCTGCGTAACCGCGAGTTCATCCTGTGGACCGGGCCCGCCGTTGAACTTGAGCTCGACGACGCTAAGCCCTTCTTGCGAAACGGACGCCAGCGACGCCAGACCCGGCACAGCCTGCAGCGCCCGCTCCATGGGCATGGTGAGGTCGCGCTCAACCCGTTCAGCGCTGGCACCTGCGGCGGAGACTTCGACGCGAATGACCCGCGGGATTCCGTCAGCCATCACGGAGCCGGCCGAGGCGAGGAGGGAGAAAGCACACATGAGGTGGGTGATGCGCATGGCGGGGTGCGGCGTGCCGATGAACGTTTGACATGAGTGGTTGCCAGACGGCGCAGCCGGCTCGACATCCCCTTGATGGAATGGTTAGGCCTCAGCGCGCAGGCCTCAGCTGCGGCCACTCTCGTTGTCTGCACCAAACATTCGCTCTTCCAGCTGTGCCTTGGTCGGTACTCGCCCAAGTTCGGCAATTCGGATAAGGATGGTACGCAGCAGCTCGAAGCTCTCAAGTAGGTGCTCGGGTGTATGTTTTGGTTTCCCATGCGCCGCGGCGGATCGCTGATCGTAGAGCGCGGCGATGCGTCGCTGCTTGGTCAGCCGGGCAGCGCCGGGTGCCTCGAGGAATGCCGCAACAAGAGCGGAAACTCGGAACTTGAGTTCGGTGGTCGAGGGTGAAAAGAGCGCCTCAATTGCTCCCCACAGCGCGACTAGAGAGAGCGATGGATTCGGCTCAAACTGTCCGTGATCGAGTGCATCAACGGCGAGTCGAAATTCAGCATGTGACTGGTAAAGGCGCAAAACAGTTTTCCAATGGCGTGCCACCCACTGAATTCCGTCTACGTTGCAGCCTTCTTTCGCAAGACCGAGCGGAAAGTAGCGCGGAGATATCTCAACCGGATTTAGGTCGCACCCCTCGAGCTTGCGTTCAATCAGAGCCTCGTAGGGGTGACTTGAGGTCGCGACTAGCGAGACAGCTGGGTCAGCGTAAAGACGTAGCGCCGACGTAAGCAGGCGGGCGATGCCAAGGAGTTCAGCGGGGCTTTCGGCGACGGTAGGAGGCAAAAAGAGTTGACTTGTTACGTCGAGTTGCCGCCCTCGAAGGTGCCACATCGCTGGCGGAGGCAACGGCGGTAGTTCGCCAGGCCTGGTTGCCTTCCAGGCGGGGACTGACGTATCCCCTGTATTGATGAAGTTAAACGACGTCGTAAACCGCGCAAAGGTTCTGGCGAGAGTTACGCCGTCGCCGAAGTCCACAGGGTTCTCTGGAACCTCGATTGCTGCAAGCCCCGCGTAGAGGCCAGATGGGTAGTCGTCGGTCATAGCGACATTGATTTGAGGCCTAACGTTCGCGTTCAGCCGCGCCGTCAGGCGGCGGCTGCAATAGCAGGTTAGAGCGCATCAGATCTTCGCAAGCAGGGCGCCAGAAGCGCCCGCATGAACGTCAGCGACCGCTGCGATGACTGTGCCAATGAATGAATTGAAACGAGGCACGCTCCGAAAGCTACTCCCCATGAGACCGCCATGCACACTCCAATTTCGCATGGCGTAAACGATCGTCGCGAGATCCAGCAAGGTGTAGTTCCCGGTAGTAATGGCACTTTGGATCGTCTTTCCTACGCCCTTGTTTCGATACGGGTGAGGAGTGAACTTCTCATGGAGTACCTGAAGCGACGGGAGTGCTGTTCCCGGTGCATGACCTGGAACGGCGGACGTCACAGGGGCTGAAAGAAGAGCGCGCAAATTGCTCTCGTGTTTGCCAATGACCGCAGCACTGAGCCCACTGTGCGCCAGGAAGTACTGAAATAGCTTCAGCTCGCTAGTTGCACTGGTACCGCCAAGAAGCTTCACAACCTCGGGGCGAGCGAAAAGGGCGTTCATCCCCGACCAAGCCATTGTGAATCTCACCATTTCAGCTACGGCGGGACTCTTCGGCGACTTGTTCATGAGGCGCTTGTCGTATAGAAGCGGCTGCATGGCGGCAGCACGACGAACCCAGTCGGAGGCTATACCGAACCCGATAAGCAACTCAGACTCTTGCGCCGTCGGGTTTGCGGGAGTCGCGCTCTTGGCTTGAACGGCGCGTGCACAAGCACCATAAATCTTGCCTGCGGCTTCGAGCTTTGATCTAGACATTCGCGTGATCTCAGTTGTGCGCTCTAACGTGATTTAGACGGCGCATTCAATGGGCAGCCACGTCCATCCATTGCTATATCAGTCCATCTATTGCCAGACATGCAGAAAGCCAGATAAGCCCACCGTGCCGCTCGCCATCGCACCATAACATCTCCTCGTTAGGCACCCAGTCTAGCGGCGTCCGAAGCCCTGGTCTTGAGTGGAATCCCGCCACCACCTGCCGCCGCCACAATCCAGCCCGCCCGCTTCAGTCCAGCGCCAGCACCGCATCCGCCCCCCGCATCGGCATCGCCGCATGCAGCGCTTTCTCCCCCGCCTTGTCGTAGCGCAGTTCCAGCCGCGTGCCGCCTTCGCTCACGCGCAGCCAGGCAAAACCATCGCCGGGATGGTCCTGCCACTCGCCCACCTCGCAGCACAGCAGCTCGGAGGATGGCGTCTGCTGAGGCGTGGCGCCGGTCGCGGCGTCGATGCCGAATACCTCCGGCGCGGCGAATTCCTCGGGGTCGGTGATGGCAAAGGGCCAGGGCGCATAGAGCGCCGAGCTGTGGATGGAATGCAGGCGCAGGCTGGGGCCCTGGCCATCGGCGCGCCGGATCTCGGCGCTGACATGGCCGGAGCGGTGCTCGTCGCCGGAAAGGAAGACGACGCCGCTGGCGCGCTGGCGCCAGAGTTCGGCCAGCAGCCATTGCTGGCTGGCCGGAAAGCCGCACCAGGCATCGGAGCGCAACGAGCCAGAGACATGGGCGGCGCTGCTGCGCCGGCGCGGCAGCAGCAGGGCACCGCTGAGCACGAAGCGCGGGCGGCCGGCGCTGGCTGTCAGCCAGGCGCTGAAGGCCTGGCGCTGGGCAGCGCCGATCATCTGCGCCTCGGCCACGCGCGCCACCGTGCGGGGCTCGCGCTCGAGCCGGCTGTCAGCGATGAAAAAAGCGGCACCGCGGCAGTCGAAGCTGTGCCAGAAGCGCTCCGCCGAGCCCTGTCGCTCGCGCTGGCCATCGGGCTCCCAGCGGTATTGCCAGGCCGCGGCGCGCGCGCTGGCGGTGTATTCGCCGGGGTCGTGGCTGCCATCGGGCAGCAGGCAGGGCTCGCAGTTGTCCTGCACCTCGTGATCGTCGGGCGCGTGCACGATGCGCGCCAGCGTGGGCGGAAGGTAGCGGGCCAGGCCGGCCTTGAAATGCTGGTAGGGCCGCGCATAGCGCTCGGCGCTGGTGCTGGGGTCGGCCAGTCCGCCGCTGGCATCGGCATAGATCTCGTCGCCGGCGATCAATAACAGCGAGACCTTGCGGCCGTCCGGATGCTGGCGGCAGAAGGCCACCAGCCGCGCCATCGCCGCGTCGGCAGGGCTGGCCAGCGCGGGGTCGCGCTCGGCGCCGCGGCTCACGTCCAGCATGCCGGGCGGGTACTGGCAGGCGGCGAGCAGCAAGCTCAGCGCGCCGCGTTCGGCCTCGGACGACGGGCTGGGCACAAAGGCATGGGCCCAGTCGGGCAGGGCCGGCTGGCGCAGCAGCAGTTCGTCGATCGCGAGGTTCAGGTCCTCCACCCGCAGATCGGCCAGCGCGGCGCCGTTGCCGCCCTCCTCGGCATCGGCGCGCGGGTCCAGGTAGATGAACAGGCACAGCAGGCCGGTATCGGGCCCGGCCGGAAAGTGGCGCAGCGCGAGCGCATGGCGCAGCGGCTCACCGGGGCTGCTGCCGGGCTCGGCATGGAAGCTCTCGGTATGCGGCGGCGCGCTCGTCAGGCGCTCGAAGCGCTCGCCGCCGCGCCAGCGCACCGGCACCCAGGCCCACAGGCGCGGCCAGCCCTGCTCGGGCTTGAGCGCGGTGAGCAGCTGCATGTGGATGCCGTCGGGGTCGGGCGCACGCTCCACGCGGTGCCAGGGTGCATGGGCGCACAGCACCGATTTGCTTTCACGCATCCGCCGCGCCCTCCCGCAGGAATTCGATGATGACGGGGAAGACCTTGGTGGCGGCATGCCGGCCGATCAGGCAGTCCTGGTGGCCATGCTCGCTCACCACGTGGTAGCGGTAGCGGCCCGGGGCCACATGGGCATAGTGGTCGGCGGTGAGCTCGGCGCTTTCGGCCTGGCACAGGCCGTTGTCCTGCCCGTGCACCGAGAGCACCGGAAAGGCCTGCAGCAGCGCCAGGCTCTTGGAGAGATCGTCGAGGTAGACGCTGGCGCCCTGCCAGTCGGTGATCTCGTTGGCACGCGCGAAGTTGATCGCCTGCGCCACCGTGTCCAGGCTCAGCGGGCCGAAATGGTCGTCGATGTGGTCGAACACCGGCTGGTCGACATTGCCGATCGCGAAGTCGCGCCCGTACAGCATGTCCATGCGGTGGCGCGTGCGCACCCAGGGCGTGCGCGCGATGCTGGGCGGCGGCGGGTTCTCGATGTCGTACTCGTTGTCCGGGTAGGGCAAGGTGGCGAGCAGGCGGTCGATCAGCTGGTCCAGCAGCTTGTCGCCCGCCGGCCGGAAGGCATAGTCCTGCAACGGCAGATAGGGCCGCAGGTACTGCATCAGGTGCGCGCGCAAGGTGTTGGTGGGCGAGAAGATCAGCATCGGCGTGACCTGCGAGATCACCAGCTTGCTGATCTGCCGCCGCTCCATCAGCGCGCGCCGCAGCGGATAGAAATGCTCGATGTCCGGCTGCTCGCGCGGCTCCAGCAGCGCCATGTGCAGCATCACCGAACCCATGCAATGCGCCAGCACCTGCAGCTGTGCCTGGCCGGTGGCCTGCAGGATGTGGTTGATCGCCACCGGGATGTCGTTGAAGGCGGCCTCCTCGAAGGTCCAGGGCAGGCGCGCGGTGGGCATGCCGGCGCTGGTGCGCATGTCGACGATCCAGATGTCGTAGCCCTCGTCCCACAGCAGCTTGGCCGGGCCGGGCTGCACCGAGTGATGGGCGAAGGTGGTGCCGCTGGCGCTGTAGCCATGGATCATCAGGAGCGGCGTGGCGCCCGCTCGCTTGGCGCGGTAGCGCGTCAGCCGGCAATAGACGGTGCGCTGATCGTCGGCACTGGGCACGCGGCCCACCGGGCGGCGCTGCGCCCCGGCCTCGCCCCAGCGCCCGGTGGGCAGCTCGACGATCTCGGGCGCGGGCAGGTCCGGCACCACGTGCGGCAGGCGGCGGATCTCGCGCTCGGGCGCGGGGTCGGGCTTGCGCATGCTCCAGACATGCAGGCCGATCAGCATGCGCGCGGCGTAGGCCATCAGCGCGCCCACGTCGCGGATCGCGCTGGGCAGGTCCTGCGCCTGGGTCAGGCGCAGCAGCGGCACGCGCTGGCGCGCCAGGTAATAGAGGTCCAGCTCCAGCGTGGCCTCGCGCTGCCCGGCCAGCGGCTCGAAGGGCGACCCCGGTTCCAGATAGAGCCGGCTCAGCTGCATCCAGGGGTTGCCGCGCCGGCTGTAGCCGATGCGCTTGCTGCCGCGCAGCTCTAGCCCCACCAGGCCGATGGCCCAGATCGGCAGGCGGCCGGCCTCGGGCGCGGGATGACCCACGGTGAGGCGGTAGTCCATCAGGCGGCGCTCGCCCGCGTGGCTGGCCAGGTGCCAGGCGTTGCGGGCCTGCGCCAGCAGCCTGGCCAAAAATCCATGGCTTCGGCCCTGGCCCGGCTGGGCTGGAACGCGGCCGGCGAGCTGATCCTGCAGCGCGAACACCATGTCGCGCCAGCCGCGGTTCATGAACCAGGCGGCCAGGCCGCGTAGGCGCCGCCGCAGCGGCCCGCTGGGCGCGCGATGGAACACCGCCAGCTCGGCGCTGACGAGCGGCGCGCACCAGCGCGCGTCCTCGTCGCGGCGCTCGGCATGCATCCAGAGCTTGCCCTCGCCGGGGCGGCGCTCGCGCGCCACCACCATGTAGCGACCGGGCGCATCGGGGTCGGGCTCGGTATCGAACAGGCGCAGCATGCCGCGGCCCTGCTCGGCGCCGATGCGCAAGGCGCGCTCGGGGCCCGGCTGCAGCAGCTGGCGCAGCGGCAGCTCGCCGTACACAAAGCTCAGCTCCAGGTACTTGACCTCACCGCCGGGCGCGCCAGGCAGGCGCACAAAGCCGGCCATGCGCTCGCGGAACTCGGCCAGCGTGGGCAGGCCGGGCTGGTGCGCGGGCGCACGGTAACGCGGCCGCGGCCCCCGTACCGGCAATGGCGCGGCCGGCGCCTGCAGCCCCCATTGATGCCTGAGCCCGGCCGGCGCGGCCACGGCGCGCAGCGCCAGCGCGGTGATGGTGAGCGCCGGGTTGATGCCCAGGGCGGTGGGCATGATGGCGCCGTCCAGCACCGCCAGGTCGGCGTAGACCTCGCTGCTGGCGTGACCGTTCTTGCCGGTAAAGACCTGACCCCATTGGTTGACCACGCCGCCATCCGCCGCGTCGGCCATGCCGCAGCCGCCCAGCGGGTGCACCGTGAGCATGGGCCCGCGCGTGCTGCCGAGCATGAACTCCAGCTCGGCCGGCAGCAGCCGCCAGGCCGGGTTGGCGAGCAGGCGCGCGCCCTGCGTGGCCAGGCGCTCGGCCAGCCAGCGGTGGCGCGCATCCACCTGGCCGTCGTCCTTGAGCGTCGGCCAGTGCACGCTCAGCACGCCGCTCTCCTGGGCCGCGCCGACCTTGGATGGCGGCAGGCGCAGCTCGCCGGCGGCCGCGTCCAGGCCCATGATGGCCAGCGCCACGCTGCGCAGGCTGCGCGCGGGGCGGATGGCGAAGGGGTCGTCGAAGGGCTCGTGCCCGCCGGCATGCCGGCCCTCGTCGCCGCGCGCCAGGTCGTCGAGCGTGCGCGCGAGCGCAAAGCTTTCCTCCCAGACCCAGCGCAAGGCGCCGGGGATGGCCAGGTCCTCCACCACAAAGCCCTCGCCGCTGTCGAGCAGGCCGGTGATGGTCGGGCCGACGCCGCGTTCGGCCGGTGCCAGGTCTTCGTCGGCGATGCCGTTCAGCTCCTGCGCCGCATCCACCGCCGCGGCCAGCACATCGCCATTGCCCGAGAAGCGCTGGCCCAGACAGGCCGACAACGCCAGGCCGGCGGCGCGCGAGCGCATGAGGATCTCGGTGGAACCGAGGCTGCCGGCGGCGAGGATGACGCGGTGCGCGCGCAGGCGCAGCGGCGCCGGCTCGCGCGCGCGCAGCAGCTCGTCGGTGTGCTGCAGCTGCAGCTCCCAGCCGCCACCCGCCGCGGGCAGCAGCAGCTCCACGGTGGCGCCGGTATAGATCTGCAGGCCCGCTTGCGCGGCCTGCACCAGCAGATTGGTGTCGAGCGATTCCTTGGCACCGGTGTTGCAACCGGTGGCGCAGTCGCCGCAGGCGATGCAGCGTTCCAGCGCCAGGCCGGCGGCGCTCTTGGGGTGCTCGGCCAGGGCCACGGTGATGCGCGCCGCGCGCGCCTGGGCGTTCGGCACATCCGCGCGCGCCAGGCCCTGCAACCACTGCAGGCGGTGCGGCTGGTAGCCCTGCAAGCGCGCGATGGTGTTGGCCTGGCTGCCCAGGCGTTCATGCGCGCGCTCGTACCAGGCCTGCAGCGGCGCCGGCTCCTCGCGCAGCGCGGCGGGCCAGGGCGCCTGCGCGAACACCGCCGGCGCGGCCGGCTCCATCACGCCGGCGTTGATGAGCGAGCCGCCGCCCAGGCCGTTGGCCAGCACCACCGTCATGTCGGGGCCCAGGCGGATGTCGAACAGCCCCTCGCGCCGGCCCTTGGGTGCCTGGGCCTCGGCGCTGGCGAAGCGCACCGCACCGGGCAGATCGGCCAGGCGCGCCGGGAAGGCGCCGGGCAGGTATTCGCGCCCACGCTCCAGCAGGGCGATGCGCAGCGGCCGGCCCTCGGCGTCCACGCTGCCGGCCAGCTCGGCCGCGGCCACCGCCGCGCCATAGCCGCTGCCGACGATCAGCAGGTCGAAGTCGAACGCCGGCCGCACCCCCGCGCGCTCGGCCTGCACGAGCTCCCACCACAGGCGCTCCAGGCCCTGCGAGAGCCAGCGTTGCGCTTGGTGGGCCTCAGATGCCGGGGCCGTCATGCGGGTAGGCGGCCGTCAGCGCCGCATGCATGGCCGCAACCAGCTGCTCCTGCGAGACCGGCTTGTGCAGCAGGATCAGGCCGGCCGCATGGGCCTCGCGCAGGCGCTCGGGCGCGGTGTCGCCGCTGATCAGCACCGCCGGCAGCTCGGGCACGGCGCTGCGCAGCGAGCGCACCGCGGCGATGCCGTCCTCGCCGGCGCGCAGGCGGTAGTCCACCAGGGCGATGTCGGGGCGCGCCGCCATGCTCTTGAGCAGGCCCTCGCGCGTGCCGCTGGCACCCACCACCTCGCAGCCATGCGCGCTCAGCAGCGCCTGCAGGGCCAGGCGCACCGGCTCCTCGTCGTCGATCACCAGCACGCGCAGCGGCGGCAGGCTCAGCTCGGGCATGCCGCTGCTGGGCGCGCTGACGGCGCTGCCGGCCTCGGTGGCGGCGATGCTGAGCTTGAAGGAGCTGCCCAGGCCCTGCACCGAGCGCAGCTCCAGGTGCAGGTCCAGCAGATCGACCAGGCGGCTGACGATGGACAGGCCCAGGCCCAGGCCCTTGTTGCGGTCGCGCTCGGGGTTGCCGATCTGGTAGAACTCCTCGAACACGCGCGCCTGCTCATGCTCGGCAATGCCGGCGCCGGTGTCGCGCACCTCGATGATCCAGACCTCGTCGCCCTCGCTGACCTCGATCACGACCTCGCCGGCCTGGGTGTACTTGATGGCGTTGTCGAGCAGGTTGCGCACCACGCGCTCGAGCAGCACCGGGTCGCTCTCCACCCAGGCGGCGGGCTGGCACAGCAGGGTCAGGCGCAGATGCTTGCGCTGCGCCATCGGCAGGAACTCCTGGTAGAGCCGGGTCAGCCAGGGCTGAAGCGCCATCGCCTGGTTGTGCACCGGCACCACCTGGGCGTCGAGCTTGGAGATGTCCAGCAGCGCATCCATCTGGCTGGAAAGCGAGCGCAGCGCCAGATTCATGTTGACGGCGATCTCGGCGGTGGGCTTGTCGAGCTGGCGCATCTCCAGCGCCGCGCCGAACAGCGAGAGCGTGTGCATGGGCTGGCGCAGATCGTGGCTGGCCGAGGCCAGGAAGCGCGTCTTCGCCAGCATGGCCTGCTCCGCCTGCGAGAGCGCCAGGCGCAGCTGCTGGTTGCTCTTGACCTGCTGCTGGCGTATCAGCACCGATTCGACGAAGACGCGGTAGGTGTCGCGCGCCAGCCCCGCCAGGATCAGGCCGAAGCCCAGGATCAGCAGGCTCAGCGCCCAGTCCTCCCAGCCCAGACCATGCGCGCCGCCCACCAGCCAGGCCAGGCTGTTGGCCAGGGTGAGCGGCACCAGGAAGGCACGGAACACCGGCGCATTGCCCGCCGTGGAGGCCACCGCGCCGGCGCACAGGCCCAGCAGCAGCAGGGTCTGCACCATGCGCTGGTAATCGCTCATATAGGGCGCGAAGGCGAGCGAGAGCGTGAACACCAGGCCGTTCAGCAGGCTCAGCCCCACCGCCCATTGCAGGCGCTTGTCCACCGCCACCTGCTGCATGGCGGGCAGGCGCCCCAGCAGCACCCAGCGCAGTGCCAGCACCGCAAACACCAGGGCCACCCAGCCCACCGTCACCCACAGCGGCAGGCGCGGCGCGGCCATGGCCGCGATCACCACCGCGCTGAGGCCCACCGGGTAGGGCATGCGCCGCCCCTGCCGGGCCAGCAATTGCAGGAGTTCGAGCTTGACACTGTGGTCTTCGGGGGTCAGTTCGCGCGCCATAGAGTGAGTGGTCGAGGCAGGGGGCAATATAGCCCGGCAGAGCCCAATAAAGCCCGCTTCAATCTCAATGCGCGCGCAACAAACGCAGCAGTTCCTCGGCCGGCATGGCGCGGTGATAGAGCCAGCCCTGGGCCTCGACGGCGCCCAGCGCGAGCAGCACGTCGTGCTGCTCCAGCGTCTCCACCCCCTCCACCGTAATCTCCATCCCCAGCGTCTGGGCCAGCATGATGATGGACTTGACGACGGCGCGGCTGTGGTGCGAGTCCACCAGCTCGATGACGAAGCTGCGGTCGATCTTGATGCGGTCGATCGGCAGGCTGACGATCTGGCCCAGCGAGGAGAAGCCGGTGCCGAAATCGTCCAGCGCCAGCCGCACGCCCAGATCGCGCAGCGCCTGCAGGCTGCCGCGCAGGGTGGCGGACTGGGCAAACAGCGATTCGGTCAGCTCCAGCTCCAGGCATTGCGCCGGCAGCGCATGGCGCTGCAGGCAATGGCGCACCAGGCCCAGCACATCGTCCTGTTCGAACTGGCGCACCGAGACGTTCACCGCCACGCGCACCAGGCCCAGGCCCTGGGCACGCCAGGCCGCGGCCTGGGCGCAGGCCTGCTCCATCACCCAGGCACCGATGGCGCAGATCATGCCGTTGGCCTCGGCCACCGGGATGAAGCGCTGCGGCGCCACCTGGCCCAGCTGTGGATGCTGCCAGCGCAGCAAGGCCTCGGCACCGAGGATGCGGCCGCTGCCCATCTCCAGCATGGGCTGCCAATGCAGGCTCAGCTGGCCGGCCTGCATGGCCAGGCGCAGGCCCTGCTCGATGCGCAGCTGTTCGCTCGCGCCATCGGCATGGGCCTGGGCATACAGGGCCACGCGGTTGCGGCCGCGCGCCTTGGCCTCGTACATGGCGGCGTCGGCGGCGCGCAGCAGGCTTTGCGGGCTGTCCACCTGCTCGGGGAAGAGCGCCACGCCGATGCTGGCGGTCACCGCCACCGGCTGCGCCGCCAGCGGCACCGGCTGCGCCAGCGCCTGCAGCAGCTTCTCGGCCAGCTGCAGCGCATCGTGGGCGCTGCGTGGGTGGCGCATCAGCACCACGAATTCATCGCCGCCCAGGCGCACCGCCACATCGTCGCTGCGCAGGATCGAGATCAAGCGCACCGCCAGCACCTTGAGCAGCTCGTCGCCGCAGTCGTGGCCGAGGCTGTCGTTGATGAACTTGAAGCCGTCCAGATCGATGAACAGCAGGCCCAGGCTGCGCAGGCCCGGGGCATCCAGCACGTCCTGCATGGCGACGCGGTTGCCCAGGCCGGTGAGCGTGTCGTGCAGGGCCAGGTGCTGCAGCTTGTGCTGGGCGTTGCGGATCTCGGAGATGTCCGAGAAGCTCAACACATGGTGGCCCGGCAGCCCCTGCTCGTCGAGCACGGCGCTGAGATGCTCGAGCGCCGGGAAGGTGCTGCCATCGCGGCGCATGCAGCTGACCTCGCCATGGCGCGGCGCCTCTTCCTTGCGATCGGGATGGTCGCCATGGCGGCGCGCGTAGAGGAACTCGGCCGGCCGCAGCCCCAGCACCTGGCTCTCGGGCCAGCCGGTCAGCGCGGTGAAGGCGGGGTTGCAGCTCAGCACACGGTGCTGGGCGTCGAGGAACATGATGGCCTCGTCGGTGGCGTCGAAGGCCGCCACCGCCTGGCGCAGGCGCGTCTCGCCCTCGACGCGCGCGGTGACGTCGCGCACCATGCCCATCACCAGCTGCTCATGCTCGAAGCGCCGCGCATGGATCTCCAGCCAGCGCGCCGCGCCGCCGGGGGCCAGCCAGCGGCAGGTCAGGTCGAGCGGGATGCCATGCTCCAGCAGGGCCTGCAGCGCGCGCTGCGCCGGCGGCTCCAGATGCTGCTGCAGCTCCACCATGCTGGCGGCCTGGGTGAGCGCACGGAATTCCTGGCCCAGCTGGTGGCCGCCCCAGCGCAGCTGGCCGCCCTGCGACTCCAGCACCGCCAGCTGGGCGGACTCGAGCGCCAGCAGCAGGCGGCGTTCGGCCGCCTCGGTCTTGCGCTCCTCGCTGCGCCGCGCCATCGCCATGTGCAGGGTGGCGTTGAGCTCGCGCAGCTCGAAGGGCTTGAGCAGATAGCCGTAGGGCGCGGCCTGCGCCGCGCGCCGCAGCGTCTCGGTCTCGCCATAGGCGGTGAGAAAGATCACCGGGATGGCGAGCTGTTCGCGCAGCTCGCAGGCGGCGGCCACACCGTCGCTGCCCTGGTCGAGGTGGATGTCCATCAGCACCAGGTCGGGGGTCTCGCGCAGCGCCAGGCGCAGCGCCTCCTGCTCGCTGGAGGCAATGCCCACCACCTCGTGCCCGAGTTGCTCAAGGCCGCTGCGCAGGTCGAAGGCGACGATGCGCTCGTCCTCGACGATCTGCACGCGCAAGGGTCGATCCAGCGAGGCCATCATGGCGCGGTTCCTTCCATGTCGACGAACAGCCGGGCCCGCGTGCCGGCGGCCCGTTCGATTTCCAGCGTGGCACGGCATTGCTCGGCCAGCAGGGGCAGCAGCTGCAGGCCCAGGCTGCGACCCTGGCCGGGCGTCTGCTCGGGCGGCAGGCCGATGCCGTCATCATGCACCTCCAGCAGGGCGCGTTCGCCGGCCAGGCGCTGCAGGCTGACATGCACCCTTCCGGTCCGCCCGCCCGGGAAGGCATGCTTGAAGGCATTGGTGACCAGCTCGGTGACCAGCAGGCCGCAGGGAATGGCGCGCTGCGGGTCGATGCGCAGGCCCTGCTCGGGCACGTCCACCAGCAGCGCGATGCTGTTGCTCTCGCCCAGATAGGTGGAGCGCAGCAGCCCGCACAGGCGCTGCAGATAGGGGCCCAGCTCAAGCGCGCTGAGGTCGCCGCGCTCGAACAGCATCTGGTGCATCAGCGCCATCGAGCGCACGCGGCTCTGACTGTCGCGCAGCGCCTGCTGCACCGCCGGCTCGGCATTGCGGCCCTGCAGATTGAGCAGGCTGGTGATGACCTGGAGATTGTTCTTGACGCGGTGATGCACCTCGTTGAGCAGCACCGTCTTCTCGACCAGCGCGCGCTCGATCTGGGCCTGGGCAGCGCGGCGCTCGGTGACATCGCTGATGGTGGCCAGCACCTGCTGGCCGGCGCTCTCGGGCAGCGGGTTGAGGCCGATCTCCACCGCGAACTCGCTGCCATCGCGGCGCAGCGCATAGAGCTCCTGGCGCTTGGCCATGTAGCGCAGCGCCGGCTCGCGCATGTATTGCTTGAGGTGGGAGACATGCTGCTCGCGCTGGCGCTGCGGCACCAGCTGGTGCACCTCCATGCCCACCAGCTCGGCGCGCGCGTAGCCGAACAGCTGGGCCATGCTCTCGTTGGCGAGCTGGATCACGCCGCGCTGGTC
>Ga0066488_100268_pt1 | contig 20556 bp, 32 predicted proteins | sample LakWasM130_HOW14_2_FD_59589 | JGI IMG/M metagenome (GOLD analysis project Ga0066488, IMG submission 59589) | Freshwater sediment methanotrophic microbial communities from Lake Washington under simulated oxygen tension - Sediment Metagenome 130_HOW14 | ecosystem: Environmental > Aquatic >...
CTTCGCATTTTACCGCTTAACACCCTGTTCACGCGTGCTTTTATTTTAATCACCGCGCTGGCTTTGAGTGCTTGTGCCATTTTCGGCAACCCCAACCCGCCAGATGAAACCAAAGGCTGGGCAGAACAACGTCTTTACGCTGCAGGCCAGGAGAAGATGGCCGACAAGAACTACGACAAGGCCATCGAGTATTTCCAGAAGCTGGAAGCGCGTTATCCGCATGGTGCTTATGCGACACAGGCACAACTTGAAGTGGCCTACGCCTACTACAAAAAAACTGAGCCGGTGTTGTGCTTATCTGCCGTTGACCGTTTTATCAAACTGCATCCTAACCACCCTAACCTCGATTACGCCTACTACCTCAAAGGCCTGGCGACATTTAACGAGCGTGGCATTATGGAGAAATACACCAAGCAGGAAATCAATGACCGCGACCCGAAAACCTTGCGCGTGTCATTTAACGCATTCAAAGAGTTAGTTGAGCGTTTCCCTACCAGCCGTTATGCCAAAGATTCGACGCAACGCATGGTCTACCTGGTCAACACACTGGCCATGCACGAAATGCACGTTGCGCGTTACTACATGCAACGCAAAGCCTATGTCGCGGCCCTTAACCGCTCGAGATATGTATTGGAAACTTACCCGAATTCCAGCTCTGTTGAGGATGCATTAGTCACCATGATCAGCGCCTACGACGCCATGGACATGGCTGACCTGAAAGGCGATACATTGCGCATCCTGAAAACAAACTACCCTGAAAATCCAATGATTACTGGCAAGATCAATGAGGACGAAAAGATTTGGTGGAAATTCTGGGAAAGCCTGTATTAAAGCGGGTTTAGCTGTTCAAAAAACGCCAGTTATACTGGCGTTTTTTTATTGCCGCAAGCATACGATCAAAGAGCGTGATCACAACCAGCATCCACGGCACGCTCTACCGCAAACGCCTCTCGCTCAAATGGATGATCATAGTAGGCATGTCGGCCACACACTAGCTGCCACAAGCCTGCCAGCAAATAAGCGGGGATAAACAAGATGCCCCAGCGCTCAGCCTGCTTTACATGCACATGCTCGTGCGTACGCAGTTGATCCAATACATCAGGCGAACAGCCGATAATCACGTGCCCCAGGGCCATGGCGGCAAATCCGCCTGCATGTAACATGCGCTTTGCCAGCCAGCCGCCATGCACCTCAAGCACCCCATGGCGTATGCGTGCCTGAGCGCCCAATGCGAGCCAGAGCAAACCTGCTGCCAGGCCGATCAAGGTCGTTGGCAATGCCCACAAAAAAACAAGCATGCGTATCATCATAAGTTGCCATCATACAGGCTAGCTGCAGCCCACACTTGGTTGACAGTCGCATTCTCCATGCATATCATATGAGAATAATTATCATTACATTAAAATAACGACTCATGCCCGTAGCGGATGCACCTCCCCAACAAGAACTAGGTACGTTTTATCATACGCACCACGCCTGGCTGGTCAGCTGGTTAAAACGACGCTTGGGTTGCATCCATCATGCGAATGATCTGGCCCATGATACGTTCCTGAAGCTCATTGCCAAGCCCACCACACTGACACATATCCAGGAGCCACGTGCCTTTTTAACGACGATGGCGCATGGGCTGATGGTGGATCAATTTCGTAAAAGTGCCTTAGAGCAAGCCTACCTGGATGCAATCAGGCATTTACCAGTGTCGCTGGCACCCTCTCCCGAGGAGCATCTGGCCATTCTTGAAATCCTGCTACAGATAGACCACTTATTCCGTGGATTAAAACCGAATGTGCGCAACGCTTTCCTGCTATCGAGGCTAGAGGGACTGACTTATCCTGAAATTGCAGCGCAACTTGGCGTCTCCTTGCGTACGGTGGAAACGTACATGGCGGAGGCACTGCGCCATATATTGACCGTGCCACGTGCTTAACAAATAAGGTCACATGTCTACACTTAACGCTCGCCCAATGACTGAACCTAGCCATATCCCCCCAGATATCATGGATGAATTGATCACTTGGTCAGTCAAGTTAAATTCAGGCACAGCCAGCAATGCTGACCAGCAGCGCTTTCAGCAGTGGCGGGATATTGACCCCAGGCATGAAAGTGCCTGGCAAACCCTGCATGCCATGGAACAGGATTTCATGGCTATGCCAGCACACACCAAACAGCTTGTGGCTAACACCATTGCGCTTGCTGATGCACAAACCCGCACAACCATGCAGCGCAGGCCTAAACTCAAGGCACTGGCGATCTGTGCGGTCACGCTGCTTGGTAGCGCCTTGCTTATCCATCAAGTTGCGCCATGGCAAGCGCCAGTGCACTATGCCACGCACATGGGTCAGCGCGCGGCGTTTACACTGGCAGATGGCACACAACTTACACTTAACACCAACTCCAGTGTCGATGTGCGTTATTCGCTATTGAAACGTGAAATTGTCCTCAATCATGGTGAAATCTACCTCATCACCGGCCACGATACTGACGCATGGTTTGGACGTCGTCGTTTCTGGGTCGACACGGCACAGGCGAAATTTGAAGCCATAGGCACCCGCTTCTCGGTTTATCAGCACGCAAACACCACCCAACTGCATGTGGCCGAGGGTATTGTGGCGATTCACGTCGCGCAGCAGCCAGCCGTGCGCGCATATGCTAACGACACCTACCGCATGCAAGGGGGCGCCGCCGCCCCGCTTAAAACACAGACACAGCACGCTGACCCGATGGCCTGGGTAGATGGCGTCATTATCGCCAAACAGATGCGTCTGGAGAGTTTGATGTCTGAGCTCGCGCGCTACCAGGCGCTGCCTGTCAGTTATGAAGACGATACCGGCGACCTGGCCGTCTCTGGCGTATTCCAGCTCAATCGTGATGATCCAGCCGAGCATGCCTTGCAAACGCTGAGCCACACCTTGCCTATTCGCATCAACCGGCAACACGCGCAATTACTGATCAGGAAAAAATAATTCAAATAAATCTGCGGGTTTTTGCCCAGTTGTTCGGCATAGGGTTATTTCTCTCATTTACACAGAGGTTTAACGCAATGCCCGGGCAATCACATCAACCAAAACCATCGCTACGCAAGCATATTTCAACGGCCTTATATGCTGCCTTTATTGCCAATTTGAGCGGTGGCTTCGCAGCCGCATATTCCAATGCCGTCTATGCAGAAGAACATCAGGTCTTTGACTTCAAATTACCGGCAGGCAAACTGGAAGATGCACTGAATGCTCTGGCAAAACAATCCGCCATCACCCTGACCTTTGATGCAAACCAGGTCAAAGGCAAAACGGTGCCTGCCATCAAAAAATTGTTAACGCGTGAGCAAGCGCTGCAATTATTGCTGAAAGATACTGCTTTAGAAGCCAAATCCACCAATGGCGCCATCATCATCGTGCCAAGGCCAGTGTCTGCACACACTGAGACATTACCCGAAGTCAGCGTCAGTGCAAGCCGCTCACGCACAGCGAACACCTTGCCCCAGCCATTTGCAGGCGGCCAGGTTGCCAAAGCCAGCCGCATGGGCATTCTGGGCAATGTCGATATTTTTGAAACGCCGTTTAGCACACAAAGTTACACCGAAGAATTTGTGCTTGACCAGCAAGCAAGACGCCTGGCCGACATTGTTGCGGCAGACCCCTCTACCCGCAGCGCGATGGCAGAATACGGCGACAGTGAAACCTACCATATTCGCGGCTTTCCCTTATTCACCAACCAGGTCGGCATTAATGGCTTATACGGCATGACGGACCTGCGTCGTATTGCGCCTGACTTTTATGAGCGGGTAGATGTGTTAAAAGGCCCGGCCTCCATGCTCAATGGCAGCAGCCCGTTTGGCGTCACCGGCGGCAATATCAACCTGGTCTCCAAGCGTGCTGGCGACACACCGCTTAATCGCTTTACCGCCAGTTATATTTCAGACAGCCAGTTTGGCGGGCACCTGGATTTGGGTCGCCGCTTTGGAGAGGACAATGCCTGGGGCGTACGCCTGAATGTGCTGGCACGTGATGGCGACACCCCGATCAGCCGCCAGTCAGACCGCATGCATATTGGCTCGCTGGCTGTAGATTATCGCGGTGAAAAACTCACCGCCAGCTTTGACCTGGCAAGCCAGGATCGTTTAACCAGAGGCTATTCAGCCAACATCACTTATGGTGATGGCTTTGCACTCCCACGTGCACCGCAAAATGATAAAAACTTTGTCAATGACTGGGAGTTTTTCAAGGGCGACTCTCATTACTGGATGACCAAAGTAGAGTACGAATTCACACCTGCCCTCACCGCTTATATTAACTATGGGCAAGCCAAAGGCAATGAAGAGTATTTTTATGCAGGCTCCCAAGGGCGCCGCATCATCAACAATGCAGGCGACTTCACGGCTCGCGTTGGAGGATACCGGGGCTGGTACGAGGTTGACACCTACGAGCTTGGTTTGCGTGGCTTTAAGCAACTTGGCAGTGTCAGCAACAACTACGCGCTCATCTACAACGACTTTAACCGTACCGCTGGTGGTGCCGTCGCACATGCCACGGCGCAATATACCGGCAATATCTACCAAAGCCCCAACCTGCCTAAACCCACCGTTAATTTTGGCGTGATTCCGCAAAATGGCGACTTGCAATTAAACAGCGTTGGCCTCATCAATACCTTCGGTTTTCTGCAAGACAATATATTGCTCACCCTAGGCGCGCGTCAGCAAACCCTTTACAGCGGGATTTTTAACAACGGCGTGAAAAAAGACGCTTATGATGAAAGCAAAGTCACGCCAACGACTGCCCTTCTGGTTAAACTCGGCAATTACTCTTTATACGGCAATTACAGTGAGGGCCTGTCTCAAGGCGCCATTGCGCCTAGCACAGCAACCAACCCCAACGAACAGTTACCGCCATTTGTCGCCAAGCAACATGAGGTCGGCGTGAAATATAATGCCGGTACCTTTGGGGTCACTGCCGCTGTTTTTCAGATTACGCAACCCAATACATTTACCACTACGGCCGGCCGTCTGGTCGATGACGGCGAGCAACGCAACCGCGGCCTGGAGCTCTCAACGTTTGGCCAGCCCTTGAGTGGATTACGCCTGCTTGGCGGCGTCACTTTCATTGATGCCGAACAAACAAAGACACAAGACGGTATCAACAACGGCAAAGATGCGATTGGCGTGCCTAAAGTCAATGTGGTGATTAACGGTGAATATGATATTTTTGCCGTGCCTGGTCTCTCGCTGACGGGACGAATTTCTGGCTTTAGCGAAGCACAGGCAAATGCGGGTAATACACAAAGTATCCCTGGCTGGACCACATTTGATGCAGGCGCACGTTATGTCACACATATCTCTGGCAACAAAGTCACACTGCGTGCCAATGTGATGAACCTGGCTGATAAAAACTACTGGAACTCGGTATCACGCAGTTTTATCACTATGGGCGCGCCACGCACCGCCTTGCTTTCAGCAACGATAGACTTTTAATGTCACACAAAGGCCTGCCTGGCAGGCCTTTACATCATCTCGCCTGGCACTGAATGGGCAGCATACGACCGATTTCCAACGTCAAGGCACTACCCTTACCACGGATGGTATTCGGCCCGTTGCTGTAGATAAACCCAGAGCCACTGGGCTGCTGTGGCAGGCTGATTTCACTTTGCTGGCGGATCAGCATCGCGCTGGCAGGCTCGGCCACAAAGCGCACCCGCAAGACTTCCCCATTCTGGCAATCAAACACCACGGCCTCAGGAGTTGTCAGCTTCGGCTTGGCGGCGCAACCTGCAAGCATCAGCGCCACACATACAACACGAAAAGTGATTGCCACACTCATGCAGGCCTGGGCGCAAACATAATAATGGCCATACCCGCCATGGCGACTGCCACCCCCAGCATATCCCAGCCGGAAGGTTTGATACCATCCACTAACCACAACCAGATAATCGCAACACCGATATAGACACCGCCATAAGCCGCATAGACGCGGCCAGCCGCCGTCGGGTGCAAGGTCAGCAGCCAGGCGAATAATGCCAGGCTGAGCGCAGCAGGCACTAATAGCCAGGCACTTTTACCGGCTTTGAGCCATAGATAAGGCAGGTAGCAACCGACAATTTCAGCCACAGCGGTCAGTGCAAATAAACACAGGGTTTTCAGCAAAAGAATTCCTTTTATGGGCAACAGGCAAACAAGGCTGGTTTCATGAATGCTTCTGCTTTAAACGATATTGCAAGACGTACAACACCACCCCCACCACCAGGTTAAGGCTGGACTGTAATAAGGGTAGAAACAGAAAAATCAGACTTCCCTGTGCGTCTGGATACATCACCAGCGTTTGCATATAAATCCACGCCACCACACATACCTGGAACAGGCTGAAATTGCGCCATCGTTTCTGGATTTCACTGCGATCAAAGAAATAGCAGCCTGCATACATAATCACATAAGGCATCACTGTCCACAGTGTCATCAGCAGGCCGCTGCGATAGCTCAGAAACCGCAAGCCACTGGCGGCATAGATATCAAAACTGATAGCGACTAATGCCCCGGCCAGGGCGATCAGGATGATGGACAGGTTAATGCGCATAAAGACTCAAGCAAGTTGTACCCAACGATAGTTTTTAATTTTACCCGGCGGCAAATCAAAAGAGCGTGCGCCAGACAAGGTAAATGAAGCCCCAGTGGCGACTGAAGTTGGCGCATCAATCACCGCGGTCGGTTTGGATTGATCCACCACAATCACATCCACCATGGCGGGGGCAGACTGATTGCCAGCATCATCCTCTACAATCAGCTGAAAACGATGCCTGCCAGGCGGTAGCGGGTTCGCCGCATCGATGGTGACTTCAATGGTTGAGGTATTGGTCCTGATTTCCTGCCCGGTCGTAAATTTTGCCATGCCAGCCGCTCCTTTGATTCAGAAAAACGTGGGGAAATTATCTGCCTGACAATGTATGCCAGATTGCCTCCGCGGGCAAGCAAGGCCTGCGAAAACAAATAGTTGCAGATTACTCCTGCTCTGAAATCAGCAGTTGATTAGTGTCGGTTTTGAGGTAGAAAGTACCGTTCTGGTCGATCTGGATGGCACGTATACGATAGCCACTCAATACTGGCTCGGCATACACCAGCGACGTGCCCTCTTTGCGCACACGGTACAAAGTGGTATTGCCCATGCCTGCAACAAACAGATCGTTATCCCAGAAATCGTTGCGGCCGGTAGAGGGATATTTCACCAGCGGGCCGATACCGATCGAAGGCACAAACGTCATCGCCGGCTTTTCGTAGCCTTCGTGGCTATTGAATTTGTTGCCGTAATAGCCGCTCATGCCGTCGCGCTCATAAATGGTGCCATAACTGACAATCGGCCAGCCATAGTTTTTGCCGCGTTTGATCAGGTTAATTTCATCGCCACCACGCGGGCCATGGTCGGTGAGCCATAGCTCATTGCTTTCACGGTCAAAATACAAACCGCCAGAGGGCGAGCGAAAACCGGAGGCATAGACTTCGGCATTCAGGCGTTGCAAATCAATGCGCACAACCTTGCCCAACGAGGTTGTTTTGTCCTGCACGCGGTCAGGCTTGGAAAAATCCCCCAGGCTGAGGTACAGCGTACGCTCGTTCTCACCCAGCGCCAATTTGCCACCCACCTGGTGGCCTAAAATCGGCTCTTTAATGGCCGGACGACTGATATAAATCTCGCGGTCAAAGCTGACTTCACTATTCTCGATATCAACCTCAAACTCACTCACGGCCAGCCGCACGCCATTACTTGCCTCATCCCATGCGGTATAAGCCACATACAGGGTTTTGCCCACCAGCAAAGAGTCTTTCACACCAGACAATTCCCGGCAATACACCAGTTGCTTGCTGCTGCTTTCGTCAGCGGATGTTTCGCCGCCAGGGATAAACTTGGCTAAAGATTTGCCAGGTTTCACCAACTCCATAGTGTCGTTCTGGCGCACAAAAAATACCTCGCCACACTTGCTGATAAACAGGAATAGTTTTTTATCCAACCGTTCAAAAGGGCCGGACGGATACTGATCTTCGAACGGTAATTTGTATTCCTTGAGGGTTTGCGTGCCAAACACCGAGCTGATCCTGGGCGGCTCAGGGGCTTTATTAGCTTCCTTGTCAGCCTCAGCCGCCTCGCTGCCAGACAGCAATAACCTGGGCACGACATCCTCACCCGCGAGCGTGGTGACGGGGATGACACAACTGAGACACAAGACAACAACACTGAATGCCCTAAGGGCAGAGGTCGCGATTGAACATCGCGGATTAGAATAAGGCAAAACAAGACTCTCCGTTAGCTAGCTTCTTTTCGAGTCCCCCATCCCCAAAAAGTTTATAAAACCTCACCACATTGAATTTAAAACTAAAAAAATCAATGCATTATTTATTTTTATTAATGTAATTTGTTACCAAAATTTTCAATAACAAAGCAGAAATCATCACGCCCCAGGCGGCTAATGTCAACTTGATAAACGCCGCAAATGCATCCTGCTGGCAGACCGCTTGCAAGAAAGTAAATGTATCATCGCAACCAAAGGCAACCACTGCAAAAGCAAAACCTGGCCCCAGGTGCAAAATACTCAATCCATAAATCAAACCACGTAACAACTCAGACTCCAACATCCAACCATTAAAACGCCTTATGCAACCGATAGATCAAAGACCTGCCAAAGCAACTTACTGCATGCCTTTAAATATCTGGTAACTACCGCCGGTGTAATTCCCTTGAAATGAAGTTGCCCGCACACCGGCAGCGACTTCCATTTCGAACGGCACGCGCTCATAAGAATAAAAATAGCGCCCTTTTTGCACGCAACGATCACAGGGGCTATTGTCATAACTATACACGTCAACCTGCGCATCGCCGACCCCCTCGATGCGCTGTTGATGATACCCGGCAAGAATCACCTTCTCGATCACCACGCCAGGCCTGGTTTTAATCTGCCAGGTGACGCCTTCATAGGACATCAGACCTAAAATAACCGGGGTTGTCTCATCACTGATATTCACGGTAACGGTGCGCTGATCCCTGCCAGGACTCATTAATGTCCGACACGCATTCACGGTTGAAGGCTCTGGTTTATCTACAGATTCATTCATCGCCTGGCATTGTGCCCACCATGGTCGTTTATCAGCCGCTTCCGGCAATTGCCCCTGGTAAACGCCTATCACGTGCAAAGCAGCACGCGAAGCTGATTGAGGCTTCACAACAGGCACCTGGGTAATCGTGCTAGGGACAGTACTGCAACAACCTGCCAGCAATAGTAGCAGGCAGGCAACAATCAAATAAGCCGTTAATCGACGCGGATTCGTCATTCTTACTCTTTCTGGTTTGCAAACACATATCTCTCGCTTACTGCAAGTAAGCGCATAGAGGTCATAAAACAGCGATATCATAAAAAAGGCCCCTATCGGGGCCACATGGTTGAAATAGCCAACCCTGTTTATAAATGAATCACCCAGCTTTGCAATAGCCAGTTTGAGCTATGCCAGATATCCTTAACGCTTGATCGCCAGCACCAGCACACCCACCGCCACCAGCGTGAGGCCCAACCACTCACGTGCATTTAAGCGCTCACCCAAAAACAGGCAGGCAAACACCGCAACCAACACAAGACTCAGCTTATCGACCGGCGCCACTTTGGAGGCCTCTCCGAGCTGCAAAGCACGGAAATAGCAAATCCACGAACCACCGGTCGCCAGCGCGGATAAGCCGAGAAAAACGAGTGAGCGGCTGGGCAGCGTGAATGGATTGCTCCACTTGCCTGCCAGCCAGACGAATGGGGCCAGCACCAGCGTAATCAGCACGGTACGGATCAAGGTGGCAAAATCGGAATCCACCCCCTGAATACCAATCTTGGCAAAAATAGCCGTCAATGCGGCGAAACAGGCAGACAGCAGTGCCCAGAACAACCATTGACTCACCATAAACACAACTCCCCAAGTCTTAGTAAGAGCCCAGTATAACAAGTGCGCCCAATCCCGTTAAAAGATGTCGCTTGCTTGCGCAATAAAAAAAGACCGGCCGCAGCCAGTCTTTTTTTACTTAAGGCAATTACTTGTCGTCGCTAGCGATAAACCGGTAAATCACCGCCCCTAACACAGCGCCCACGATTGGTGCCAACCAAAACAGCCACAGCTGTGAAATTGCCCAGCCATCGACAAACACCGCCACCCCTGTACTACGCGCAGGATTCACCGACGTATTGGTGACCGGGATAGAAATCAGGTGGATCAAGGTTAAACATAAGCCAATCGCGATTGGGGCAAACCCTTGTGGCGCACGCTTATCGGTGGCGCCCATGATCACCAGCAAGAACATCATGGTCATCACCACTTCACTCACAAACGCCGCCAGCAAGCTGTAGCCACCTGGCGAATGCGCATCATAGCCATTAGATGCAAAACCCGCGCTCACATCGAAGCCCGCTTTACCGCTGGCAATCACATACAATACGCCGCCGGCCACAATCGCGCCCAAGACTTGCGAAACGATATACGGCAGCAACTCTTTCGCCTGAAAGCGGCCACCCGCCCATAGCCCGATAGACACGGCCGGGTTGAGGTGGCAACCAGAAATATGCCCGATGGCAAAGGCCATGGTCAGCACGGTCAACCCAAATGCCAGTGACACCCCCAGCAAGCCAATGCCCACATCCGGATAAGCCGCAGCTAGCACCGCACTGCCACAACCCCCTAGCACCAACCAAAACGTGCCAAAAAATTCCGCTACATATTTTTTCATTGCGCCCTCTCCTTTTTTAAATAGCCGATGGTTTGCTCAACGCGCCCCAGCACATCATTGTGCCCGGTGACAGTACGCTGAGCGCTCAATATAGCAAACTATCGCCAGTTAAAATGCAATCTGTTAAAAAATATTAAACAGCTCTCTTTCAATACAATTATGGTACGCATCACACACGTCCTAAACAAAAAAGCCGCCAACTGTAAAAATGCAGGAGACTGTTAAAGCCATCGGCTTAAAGTGATCTCTAACCGGGCTGAAAATTCCGCTTAAAGTAAAGTTTACTTTACACTTTAAAGAAAGTATTGCACAATTCAATCATGAACATCATGACGATTGGCATGTTAGTCAAAAGAGAGAGAAAGGCTACTGGTCTGAGCCAGAAAGCGCTTGCCGCGGCTTCCCACGTCTCCAGAGTCACTATCGTCAATTTAGAAAAGGGGAATGTTGGAGATATTGGCATAGTCAAACTTTCAGCGATTGCTAACGTGATTGATTTACCGATTTTCTCTAGCGGTCACCAGAAAGACTATGCCAAGATTGCCCTTGGTAATATCAATACGAGTTATACGCACGCCATGGATATAGACGCGTTAGAAATAGTGATGCTGACTGGCAAAATAGCACCTGGATTTGAAGCGCAAATAGTGCATTTGATTGATGAAACGCCCACCGCCATTGTTGCCGGAGCAGTCAAACAGATTGCCAACAAAAATCATGTGAAGCCTCAATTGATTTGGCGCAACTTATCCTCTGTTGCGCGTGAGATTCAATCTCCCAATCAGTTCTGGAGCAATATTGAATAACTTACCTTTAAGCTTTCCAGCTGGCCCGTGGCAGACATTGCTTGCAAAAGCATATTCCCTATTAGATGCTGTTGCCGATGATAATCCCGGCATGACCCTGCCTGAATGGACGCTAGGCGGCGGCACGGTATTGATGTTTTACTATGCACATCGCCTGAGTAAAGACATTGATATTTTTGTCGCAGAAGCGCAATTTTTGGGCTATTTGAATCCGAGACTTGGCGGCCCTGCAGAGGCACTCACAATTGAATATGCTGAGGGTGCTGAATTTCTGAAGCTTAACTTCACAGAAGGTGAGATAGATTTTGTTGCTTCAACGCCGCTGACGCAGCAGCCATTTAATCACTACGTCGTGCTTGGCAGGCAAATCAAGTTACAAACACCGGTTGAAATCGTTGCAAAAAAGATCTGGCATCGCGGCAATACGGCTACCGCACGTGATTTGCTTGATCTTGCATTAGTCATCGATAAACACTATGACGAAATTTTAAACAATAAAGAGATATTTCAAAAAAACATCATCGAATTTGCCAAGCAATGTGAACATCGAAAACAATTCTTGCTGCCTATTTTCAACGCCATAGAAAAGATAAACTTCAGCCTGACTTATGAGCAATGTTTGGGGCTTGTGAACAAGCTTAAAGACGATCTTGCAAGTACGCCTAATTAATCTTTAAAAGTCTAGCTAGGATCTGGTAGCGCTCGTCGTGGCATAAGAGCCTTTCAGGCTCAGATGATGTAGACCTTCACACTAGCTATCAATCCACATTTTGCCCAATGCGCCACAGCACGCCTGATGGATCGGCAATACAAAAATCACGCATGCCCCAGCTTTGCAGCTGAATCGGCCATACTTTGACGCCATAATTCTGAATAATGCCGCTTTCCTGGATTTTGTCCCACCAGGCATCGACATCATGCACCAGCAAATGCATCATGAAATTCTCGGCCAGGTTATCGGCACAAAAATCCTGCAACAGAAAACTCACGTGTGCATAATGAAAATAAGCCACGCCGCCACCCTCTGACGCCATGGTAAACCCAAGGTCTTTATAAAACTGCTTGGAAAGCGCGAAGTTTTTGGAGGGAACGAAGGCTTTGATTTCTGTGACGGTGAGATTAGACATGATAAGGTTTCCCGGATTTTTGATTATTAGCCCGCTAGTTTGAACGAATTAAGGCGTGTCAACAACCCAGGCCGGGTTCCAGACCACTTCCCACACATGACCATCTGGATCCTGAAAGTAACCGGCATAACCGCCCCAGAATGTCTCGTGTGCGGGTTTGAGTATGTTGGCGCCTGCCGATACCGCTTGCGCCATCACATGATCGACTTCTTGCGCCGACAACACATTATGCCCCAGCGTAAACGCTGTCGCGCTGGCGGGCGTCAAAGCCAGCCCGGTATCATGGCTAATGCTTTTACGCGGCCACAGCGCCAACTTCAAGCCAGAGGCCAACTCGATAAATACCACGGCGCCATATTCAAATTCCTGGCCGATAATGCCCTCGGTTGCAAACCCCAGCCCATCGCGATAAAAGCGTAATGACCGCTCCAGATCATCGACGCCCAGTGTAATGACACTAATGTGCGGCTTCATTGCCAGCCCCTACTGCTTGGGCGCATGCTGACGGCTCACTGTTTGGCAAAATGCAGCTGTTTGCGAAGTATCCTCAGGCTCAATATCAGCTTCAAACGCCTCTAGCTTTTGCAGAATCGCTTGCTTGCCCTGGTATTTGCGCTTCAGCTTGGCCAGCTTGTCATCCGTCCCCACACAAGACTCGCAAACAGCGCGATCAATATCGGCTTGCCTTGCTGAATCGTAGCCATATTCACCGCGCCAATGGTCACACGCCTCACGCTGCTCCACAAACAGCGTCACGTCCTTGGGCAAGGCATTGCCTGCACTCGCTGCGCCGCAAAAACACAGCAATACAAGTGAATAAATGCTTAAAGTATTAGCCATCAACAGGATGCTCCGGTGTGTTCAGAATATATTGGTAAAAACCCAAGTCCAGCCAACGGCCAAATTTGAACCCCGCTTGCCTGATCGTACCGGCATGAGTGAAACCTAGCCGTTCGTGTAGCGCAATACTGCCGGCATTCTCCACATCAATGCCACCCACCATCACATGCACCTGATTACCCCTGGCTGCGGCCATCAATTGCTGCATCAGTGCCAGCCCTACGCCCTGCCCTCTGTGCGCCGGGTGCACATAGACTGAATGCTCCACCGTATATTTATAGGCAGGCCAGGCACGAAACGACCCGTAACTGGCAAATCCCAATAACACGCCCTCATGATTCACCGCACCAATCACCGGGAATCCATGCAAGGCCTTAGCCTCAAACCACGGCAGCATGGCATCGAACGCGCGCGGCTTATAATCATAGAGCGCCGTTGAATGCAGAATCGCATCATTGAAAATATCGAGGATTTGCTGCGCATGCGCCTCATGATTGCAAGCAACAAACTGCAAGTAGCTCTCCCAAACGACACCAGCGCAATTGCGCTGGCTATTTTTAATCACAGGGCTGCCGCATCACGGCACCCTATTCAATACAGCCTAAGCAGGCGTTGCGAATTTCAGGCCGATAATACCAATCACAATAAACGCCAGGCTGATCAACCTTAAAGGATGTGCCGACTCACCCAACAGCACCATCCCGAGAGTCACCGTACCAACCGTCCCCACGCCTACCCAAATCGCGTAAGCCGTGCCCATGGGCAGAGACTTCATCGCCACTCCCAGCAAACCAAGGCTAATCACCATAGAAAGCACCGTGCCCACCGTCGGCCACACGCGCGTAAACCCTTCGGTGTACTTCAGACCAACCGCCCAGCCAATTTCAAACAACCCTGCAACCACAAGAATGACCCAGTTCATAAATACCTCTCAATGAAATAGGGCCGTCCCTAACGGAAGAAAAGCAGTGAGGTCGTCCCCACGCCATGCGAAGCATATCACCCCACACTGTATAGGCGAAGTGCGCTTATGCTAGCTTGCTGAGCATAAGCGTCAATCTATCCAGATTTTGTTCATTGGCTGGCACAACAATATGCCTAACAGCTTCGGCAGTCTCAACATCCGCAAACGCTTGCGCCCAACTCACCTCCGTGCCCTTGGCTACGACAGTCAGCTTCACTGTCAGTGTAAATAAGGGCGCACAAACATGCTCAATCACGATCTTACTATTCGGCTCAAGCGCAGCAAATACGCTTTCATTCGGATAACGCTTACCATCCGGGCCATGCATCACAAAAATCCAGCGCCCGCCGACCTTAAACTCGAATACCTCAAAGCTATTGGTAAAACCTTCCGGCCCCCACCATTCAGCAAGCAACTCTGGAGATGAAAAAGCAGCATAAATAGCTGCTGGAGAGAACGGCAAAACCCTGGAAGTAAAGATTAAGCTTTCTTCAACTGGCATTTGATCCCTCCGAATTTATCAAAACTCGTGAAGCTTAACGTTTGACATAAAGGTCAATGTACTTCCGCGCAGCGCCCCATTTGATAGAGGGGTTAGAGAACTCATTGAATTGTTTAGACAACTCATTTTCCTGACCATAGAGTTCCGTTAATTTCGTGACAAAACCCACCACCTGCAATATCTACAGCAAAGCCCCCTTGACGATACTCAGGGTGCTCAGTAAACCAACGTTTGGTTGACTCTCCAGGGGGTAGTTGCATAACGACACCACGTTGGCTTTGAATTAATTCACCCACTGTTTCGGTGAACGTGACGCATCCCTCATGGCGAGATAATTTTTGTTCAGAGTTCTCATATATAGCCAGAGCTGATTTAAAAGTGTCTTTATCAGTAAAAAAGAGCCCGCACAGTGCATACAATTGCCCCTCGGGGGTTGCCTCTTTCAATAAATTGCTAAATATTTCTTTGGCCTCTTTCGCTTTCACCAGCCTTCGAAAAGCATGGATTGAGTCTGAAATTGGCCCCGGTGATCCAGTGCCAACGCCAGAAATGACGCTCACTTCACGAATTAGTGCAATGTCCGTTTTAAGAGCTACCACGTCCGCAGCATGCACCAGAGACATTAGGTTAATCATGACCACCAGAACTACTGTCATCAAATGTTTAATTAACATCACTTTAATTCCCTAACGTTTGACATAAGGGGTTTGCTGTAGCGAGTACCTTTTGATGGATTGGCTAGTACTTATGCTAGTTAAATGTATGGTAAACAACGCCTACACCCTGCGATGATTTTTCGTTGCGAATAATATGAGCAAGCTCATGATATTGAATATCAATTTTTACATCAGACACCCAGTCGATTTGTACCTCCGGGCCACCGCCCTCACCATCAGGGGCTTTACCACCATTTCTGTCGGCAGCAAAAAAGCTTTTAGTGTTACTGGTGAGTGAAACATTGCTTGGCATTATAGCCACGTGACTATTAAATCCAGTAGTGGCGCCACAATCGATCTGAAAAAGAACCGCTTTTAGCTTTCCATTTGGCGATGGTGTTTCTCGAAGTAATTGAACCCCACACATATCAGAGGACGGCCCTAAGAAATATAACCCGCCAATAGCGGTGGCAACTAAAAGTAATAATACTGTGATTAAACCTATTACTATCTTTTTCCAAAACGTCATTTTCTAATGAATTTCCCCGCTTGAACGGTAGGTCAGAGATTGATTCATAAACACACCAATCCAAAATCAGTAAATACCTTTAAGGGGATCTGATTGGTTTCTGCTGAAGGTAAGCCTATAACTTGTTTTTGATTACACACCAGTCCTTTTACTTCACGGACACAATAGAGAGATTCTTTTTGAGGGTAACAAGTGAAACCCTCTGCAGTAACCTTGGAAATTGCAGAGGATACAGTGAGACCAGATAGCTCAAGGCGCGAAACATAAGAGGCGAACTCATGCTCATTTTTGAATGAGAGTTCCGATGCGCAAACACGCGCTGTCAGTGCAAGCAATAGAAATAAGATGTAGCGAATGCGCATAATCTCTAACGTTTTAATTAGGGGGCAAGCCCCTGTTGAATGATGGGTTATGCATTAACGAATAATAGCCATAACTAAAGAAAGTGCAAAAAAACCCCATCCAAGGTACCTAAAAACATTGGCAAATAACTTATAGTTGGTTTCATTATTACGTTTATCGTAGTGATCAATGACAACTGAAAGCATAACTAAGCATGCACATATAAATGCTGCATACATTATCCATGCTGGAACATCGTGGAGATGAATGCCTTTGGATCGTTTTCCTGGCAGGTAAAGATCATTAACCCAGACGCCATATGCTCCATAAGCAGCTAACAAGATTGAGAAAACAATATTTTGCACTCTTTCATTTGCAGGGATGTGATTTGGCGTGTAGTTGTTACTTTTATACATAACGTCTGAATTAAGGGGCCGATTTTAGCCAGTCCATTTTGAATGAGATGTTAGCCATATCCCGATTATTGTTCACTAAACCTTCCATTCTTTAGTAGAAGTTTGAGTGTTGCTTTTTTACTTGGGAAATTTGGCGGGTCATCATCAGTATTTGCTAAAGTGTCGATAACGATTATGGCTTCATTACTTTGTGATGTTGCTGTAACTCTTGCATTTAGTGTTTGGACCGCCCTCCAAGCACCTCCACCAATGCGCATGACATCAATAAGCATGTAATGTGATTTGCCTTTCTCAGTTGTTTCTTGTGAGAAAGCGGCTAGATATTGTGCCCAGTTATTGCCACCACCAAAGCCCTCAAGAGTTAACACGGTCAGAGTAAGCTCCTGGTTAGATCCGATTTTAGTTTTTTGGATAAGCATTGCTTGGGGATAGCCAACAGCATTTCCATCGCTAAGAAGTGCAACGAGATTTTGAGCTTGAATTGCCAATGGTGTTGATATGGCAGGTGCAGCTAAGCTCGGTGATGAGGTGACTAGTACAGCGACAAAGAAAATAGGAAGTGTAAAAAATCTCATAGAGTATCCGTAGGGCTAACGCCTAAGTTAAGCGGCGGGCAAAGCCCATCCGTTTGAAGCCTCGTTAGGGAGACTCACTTGCGAGTCTCTTTGCAAATAAGCATGCCTCCAAACTCATCACGCTTTGAGCATTTGTAACCACACTGGTAGTCGCCTTGACGTCCGGTTGTAGCGAGACTGTTGCGCACACGCTCAATAACTGCTTCTTGGCATTGCTCAAATGTGGAGTAGTTGCCGATAGTGTAGTTCTGGACTTTATCGGCGTTTGGTATATCTTCAATCTCTGGATATACGAACCCCGTCCAGTCGGCACCGGAGCATCCGGCCAGTGCTAAGACATAAATGGATAGTAATACTCTCACCCGAGCCCCCTAACGTCTGAGTTAAGGGGCCAGCTTTAGCTGGTCCCGCTTGAATGATGGGTTAGAGAGCATTTTCTACCTCTTGCTGTGCTGAATTTTCCCACGTCCTTATATAGCATTGGTCTGCTGTAAAGTAACCCGAAAGAACTGGGCCGACACTAAAGTTCTCAGGACTAAATTTATACTCTGTTTCAAGAGAGCCTAAAGCGCTAAGCTTGAACTCAAAATAGATGTTTTCTTCCATATTCCACCATTTTAGTTTAGTACTTTTACCGACTGAGGACTCAAGGTTTTTGAGCGTTTCGATTAGCAACAACCACTCACTTTTTTGAATAGTACATTTAAAAGCCCCCTGAAACTGATGGATTTTGACTTTGACGTTTGCAGCCATCCACTCTTGACTGTCGGGAATAGATAAATCAATTTCACATTCAAAAGCATGCCCAGTTAATTTCATTATTGCGCTCTAACGTTTGAATTAAGGGGCTGGCTTTAGCCAGTCCCTGTTGAATGATGGGTTAGCCAGCCATGTTTCAGATAGCTTAATACCTTTTGAGTTTGCACAAAAATTTGCAGACTCGATAGCTTCTTTTACATTGTCAGTAATTAGACTTTCTGTTTCAAAAACCTGCCAATTATGCCCCCTTACAAAATCTCCTGCATCTCGATACGCTACCCAAGCTTTAAACCTGAAGCCATAAAGCTGGTTATCTTTTTCAAAGACCTCGCAAACGATAGGAAACTCAGTTGACTCTGAATAAAAAGCCACATTACCTTCTGCAACAAAATTGGATAATGGCAGAATTTCTGGTGTTAAAAATTCATCAAATAAAGTATGTGATGCCATGATGTTTTTGTAGGGCTAACGTTTGAATTAAGGGACTGGCTTTAGCCAGTCCCGCTTGAATGATGGGTTAGATGCCATGAGTTTCAAACCCTAAAATAAGTGAGACAGAAAAACACACAAAAACACCAAGTGATGTAATAAAAAACAATATGAATGCCTTGGCTAGGTATGCCCAAAAGATTGTTTTGGTGTTTTTAGCACAGAGCCAAACTAAATATGTGATGGTGATTGCTATAAAAAATGCAACAACAAGAAACAGGACTAAAAAAGCCTTTAAATTAAACTGCGGATATATGTCGGTATTAAACAAAAGCCACAGAACTGAGGCGCATAAAACTATATAGCCTAATAAAACTGGGGAGTAAAGCAGCCAAAAAACTTTCCAAAGTTGCAATTGCCCAGAATAAGCAGACTTAAGAAATTGATTTTGTGAGATGGATGGTAAATCGGTCATTTGCATCTAACGTTTGAATTAAGGGGCTGGCTTTAGCCAGTCCCACTTGAATGATGGGTTAGGCATTACCTTGTTTCTATTTGCTTTAAATATTCTATCCAACCTAATAGCTTATTTCTAAACCATGGGTTAAATATACAGACATAGGCTATTAGAATAGTATCGGTAAGAACCCAAATAACTCGATGATTTTTTGCGATTTCCACTTGTAGGCATATTGCAATAAATACACCACTTAGCGCAACGTATGTTCCGTAAAAAACCGCCATCGAAGTGTCGCTACGAGTAACTCGAACAAAATTACCCGATTGAAATAGACCAATTAGCCAACAAAGAATGGCAAACGAGATTAGTAATATTTGGATTGCAGGAAATAAATAACCATCGCTGAGCAATTCATTGATTGGTATATGTGCGCATGTCTGAGTCATATTTGCCTAACGTTTGAATTAAGGGGCTGGCTTTAGCCAGTCCCGCTTGAATGATGGGTTAGGGGTTTTCATAAAAATAGATACCAATATTTATAAGTGCGAACACAATTAAAACTGGCCCAAGCCATTTAAGGTGTTTTCCATAGCTATTATAAAACGCATCGAATTTCGGGTTTGTTGTTGGCTTTGGTCCGAAGATGCGGAAGCCTATGAGCATTGCAACTGCGCCGCCTAAAATAGTAATTAAATTATCAATAATTACTGCTATTAATTGTGGAGTCATTTATAACCCTAACGTTTGAATTAAGGGGCACCGTTAGGCGTCCCGCTTGAATGATGGGTTAGACCTTTGCACTGACCAATCTTTCGCAGTGTTGAAGAAGTTTGACCCAGAACTCAAGACCGCCGACCTGCTCTGGCTTGATACCATGACCATCGAGCAAGGTGGCGTCAAATGTGAAGGTTGAGCCGTCATCAAGGGTGATGGGATAGGTTTTTCTGTATTTTTGGAAAACCACCCATTTAGGCCGCCATGGATTGTGAGCAAATGCGTTTCGGAGTTGATTGACCATGACTCGAATTCCAAGGCGGCTGCTATCTGTCTCGGACGACAATTTCCCAAAGACCTCATCGAGAGTTTCGTCCGTCGTAAGTGCAGAAGCACTAAGGGCAATGAGGACTAGATTAAAGCTACCAAGTTTCAGGTCTTCATCAGTTCCTTCGGGAAAGGCGGGAACGATGACGCCAGTACTGCCGGTGATAACCGAAACTTCGCGCTTGAATATGTCCGACTTGATGCGCCCTGCAACAATTTCGGAGTTCAACCGAAACGATAAGCTCAGCACCGCCTGAGCCGTAGCAATTTTGTTTGCTGGAGATTCATTACCGTGCCCGTTGCTCATGTATAGGTCTAACGTTAATTAGACCCCAAAAACGACAATAATTTTTTATTTAGTCTGGGGGCTATAAAATTTA
>Ga0066488_100293_pt1 | contig 18469 bp, 15 predicted proteins | sample LakWasM130_HOW14_2_FD_59589 | JGI IMG/M metagenome (GOLD analysis project Ga0066488, IMG submission 59589) | Freshwater sediment methanotrophic microbial communities from Lake Washington under simulated oxygen tension - Sediment Metagenome 130_HOW14 | ecosystem: Environmental > Aquatic >...
GGTAGCGCACTTGCATGGGGTGCAAGGGGTCGTGTGTTCGAATCACACCGTTCCGACCAATAAAATCCAATGTGTTTGTTATGATTAAACATCTTGATACTCTCGAAGTGCTTCTGCGCAAGATCTTCTAATTTCCTCAATTGGAAACACCGGTGAGTAAGTTCCATCCAGTACTGCAGCTTCTTCCTGAATATCTCTCAAAGTCACCCTTGGGTCAATATCGTCGGTTACCAACTTATCAGTAAATCCGGCACTGAAGAATCTCTTTTCTCCATTTTCACGCGCAATTCTATTGTTGTCCCATGATGTTTCCGCAAATGGTGTTCTTATGCCTAAATAAATTCCTTTTGCATCTATTTTAGACATGCCAACTTGAAGCAGTGCGCTGTACATGACTGCATCAGCTTCATCTTTGGAGCAAGGTTGCTGCCAGTATAGAAAGTCGTGAATGATTGCTGGAGCCATGCTACTTTCATGAGGCGCTTGCCACCACCATAGCGCTCTAGGGATACTAGCAAGGTCGGTGATGAATCCTCTTGGGACATCAATCTTGAATTGATTATTCGGGCCGTTTGTGAATTTTAAAGGGCGCTCTGTCAGAAAGAGTGGGGGATTGGGGATGATCTGAGTAATTGTCGGTCTGGAAACTTTAAAAAGAGTCATCAATGATTGCAGAGCTCTTCTTGAGCGCTCAATGATTGAACTTATACCCTTGTTAGCATCGTTGAAACTCATATTCATCCCCTTTAATTAAATCAGCACTTCACTTTCAACTTTTCATTTCAAACTTGAAGCCACATTAAATCGTAAATAATGAATATGCAATATTAGATATTGAGGGTCGGGTGCAAAGGCTCCAAGTTATAGGTTTTGTGGTAATAAAGTGCAGATTTGTGTGTTTATACTTTTTGGCTAAGCGTTTGATTGAGCGATTAAAAAGAACAAACGCAAAAAGAGGAGGCGATTGCGAATGGAGACGACATCCAAAAGTAGCGACGAGTCAGGCGGTTGTCATCATCTACTTAAATAGAATGGTTTATATATAATTGATGTAATACATTCTTTTTGGGACATGGCTAGTGACTGAGCTTTTTAAAAAACGCTTTGACGAACTGCTCTCTCAACTAGATGAGGTCGCAGCAACAAAACATACAAAGCATAGTGAGTATAGCGGTCCTTATGAGGACATAGACTCTGATTTATTACTGGGGTGGTGCGTCAAAGTACGTAATCTACTTGCAAGCTTATGTGGTCGAGATTCAGAGCATTTCAAGTCTTTTGTCCAAGCAGAGGAACCAGGGCCTTACGAGGGAAATCCAGCTCGTCTAAAACGGATAAGGGCGGTTTTCCTCGCTGCTAAAGAGGATTTCGAAGGGGGATATCTTTCTTCAGTGAGACACATGATTCAGGCAGAAGTCTTTTCTACTGAAATCGAACAAGCTCGTGAGCTTCTAGCTGCCGGATATATGGTTCCCGCTGCCGTTATTTGCGGAGTGATTTTAGAAACTAATCTCCGATCACTATGTGAAGCACGTGATTTAGGAATTGGGAAACTGGATAAGATGAATGCTGATCTAGCCAAGGCAGGGCATTACAACTCACTTATTCAGAAACGAATTACTTCATTAACAGCCATAAGAAATAGTGCTGCTCATGGAAAAACTGAAGATTTCAATGCTGCAGATGTGAAGTCTATGATTGAAGAGGTTGAGAGACTTGTTGCAGATTGGCTCACATGAAAATTTAGAATGTTTTTTTGAGTAAGGCAGAGAGGTAGGGGAGTTAAAACAGCGTTTTAGTATGCTGATTTATCGCCTAGGAATTAATCTAGGGCTATACATTTCAAATAAATATAACATTGGGGGAAAGCATGAAAGCGATAACTGCTTTCTTAGCTCTGTGTTTGACTATTCAAACAGCAAAAGCTGACTTGTTAAGTGGTCAGGTCATCTCTATCAGTGATGGCGACACATTAACCATTCTGACTGAGAGCAAGCAGAGGATAGTCGTCAGGCTAAATGCAATAGACGCACCTGAGAAAGGGCAGGCATTCAGCAATGCTTCAAAGAAGTCTCTATCATTGATCTGTTATAAAAAACAGGCAATTATCGAGACCTTTGGCATCGATAAATATGGACGCACGATAGGTGATGTTTCGTGTAATGAAATAAATGCAAATAAACACCAGGTCGATAATGGTATGGCCTGGGTTTATCGTAAGTACAGCAATGACCAAACGCTTGTAGCATTAGAGGCTCAAGCCAAAAACATGGGTTTAGGGCTTTGGGATGACCCCCGCCCAGTCCCACCTTGGGACTTTAGGCACAAAGTGACGCCTCCAACGGTGCCGGTGGTTAAAACTACTAATAGCGGCTTCACCTGTGAGGGTAAGCGGTTTTGTAAGCAAATGATCAGTTGCGATGAAGCAAGATATTATCTTGAGGTCTGCGGAGTTTACAGGCTTGACCGGGACAATGATGGAGTGCCGTGCGAGTCAATTTGTTAGCTTGATATTGTTAAGGAAATGTATGTCTACATATTATTCAGCGGAAGGTGTTACTTCGAGTCATATTGCTGGTGCCGTAGCTTTAGCTGCATTACATGATTTGGCGGTTAACCTGTTTACTTTCCCTGGTTTTCCCCAAGTAACGGTAACCCATACGGTCCAAACCGTTTTTACTATTACGCTATCCTTTGGTGAAAACAATCAAATTTCATTTGATCTGACTGATAAGCAAGCATTCGCAACAGCTAAGAAATTCAAAAAACAGCCTACACAATTTGACCGAGATATATTCGATGTTGTGCAAGAGGCATTAGCTAAATTGGAGGGGGCTATCTCATCAAATAAACGTTTGGCTGAACACAATAGTATTAAACAACAAGAAGAATAGCGATGAATAAGCAACAAGCCTTCGAACTTTGCTGGATTTGGGATAAGTACTGCAGCGTGGATATAGCTGCCTGGGTGCAGGCAATTGGAAGCGTGTTAGCGATTGGCTTAACGGTAGGATTGTATTGGCATCAGATATACAAAACTGCGCAGGATAAAATCAAAGAGCGGGAGCAGAAGAGGGCACAGCAACTATCCACTGCGAAAATGTATTTTAATGAACTCGATATTCTTTTTGATAAAGTCATTGATACGTCAAAGGAAACTGCTGGGAGCAAGTTTGTTAGAATCAGGTATTTAGCTGCACAATTGGAGGAGTCCAGTAAGTGGTCACGGGTACTAAGTACAGATACTTTTCTCGAACATGAGTTGCTAAAGTTTAATAAAATTCGCAACGCAGCTTTTGATCTCACAAACTCAATAAAGCATACTGAAAATCAATTTTTGTTCATGCGCGAATATTCCACCTACAAAGACAGTGTGGCTGATGAAATTGCTTATTTTCTTAATGCATCAATCTAAAAATGCAGGTGAGTTTTTATTAAATAGGGGTAACTAATTGATAATTAAGACTTGAGAAGCTAAGTGCTATTCTCACCGTTCAATCAACTGTTTTAAATTCCTCACTCTTTATCAATCGCTCAAAAAAGGACAACTGATACGGCTAAAGATGAATAGTCGTTAAATAGTCATATCCGGCGCGATGGCGGCAGCGATCTGTTGTTGATTGCTGATGGTGCCGATATGGCGTGCCAGTGCTTCGCTGAGTGGCATAGGGCGGTTTAAATAGAACCCTTGGGCAAAAGCAACGCCCATGTCTTTCAGGCAGTCTAGCGTGGCTTCATCTTCTACATATTCGGCGATGGTTTGAATCTCCATCGATTGCGCGACACTTTGAATGGCTTTGGCCATTGCCAAGTCCACTTTGTTGCTGGTGATGTCTTTGACGTAAGCGCCATCCATTTTCAGGAAGTTGACGGGTAAATGTTTCAGGTAGCTGAATGAAGACATGCCGCTACCGAAGTCATCCAGCATAAAGCGCGTGCCCATTTTTTGCAGCTCTTGAATCAGCTTGATCGTGTTGTCGATGTTGATGATGGCCGAGGTTTCTGTCACCTCGAAGCAAACATGGCTAGGCGATATGTCGTAGGTTTCGAAGCAATTCTGGATATAGGGCAGCAGTTGGGCGTCACCTAAGGACATGCCTGACAGGTTAATGCTGACGATGAAAGGGTTGACGCTAGACTGCATTTTAAAGAGCGGTTGCAGCGCCATAAACGCATGCTGGATGACCCAGCGGTCAATCTTGGTCATCAAGTGGTAGCGCTCTGCTGATGGCAGGAACTCAGCCGGAGGGATGATACCGCCATGCTCGTCGCGTTTCCGGATCAGGATCTCGTAGAAAGGCGGTAACTCTTTATGTTGCAGCGGAAAGATACCCTGGCAGTAAAGCACAAAGTCGTTGTGCTCAATGGCTTCATTAATGCGTAGCACCCACTCCATTTCAACATGGCGTTTGAGCAGGACGTCATCTTCCGGATGGAACAAGTGGATCTGGTTACGGCCGTTATCTTTGGCTACATAGCAGGCAGCATCAGCATGGCGGGTGATTTCACCGACATCTTTCAAGGCAGTCGTGATTTCGACAATGCCGATACTGATGCCGGTTTGGAACAAGCGACCTTCATGCATGAAGCGGAAAGTTTCAACCATTTGCCGCAGTTGGGCGGCAATTTCTATAGCTTTTTCGACCTGGCAATAACTGAGTAACAGGCCGAATTCATCGCCACCCAGGCGCGCAAACGTATCTTCTGCACGTATGCGCTGACTGAGGATCATGCTGATCTGGCGCAGCATTTCATCCCCGGCCAGATGGCCACAGGTGTCGTTAATGACGCGGAACTGGTCGAGGTCCATGTAGCAGAAGACGTGATTGGCACGGTGTTGTTTGACGTCTTGCAACGCTTGTTGCAGCCGTCTTTCCAGCTCTTGGCGATTGACCAGGCCGGTTAAGGCATCGTGGCGTGCCTGGTAGCGCAACTGTGCCTGTGCGTCTTGAATGCGGTGACGCATATCGGCTTCGACATGCTGCATATCTCGTGATATCTGATTAATCGTACTTTGCAGCGACTCGATCTCCGGCAAGGTATTTTTGCCCTGGCTGACTTGCTGGCTGCCGATGACAAAGCGCTTGAGCGCAGAGGTCATCTCACGAATCGGCTGGCTAATTGAGCGGCTCACCCAGCTCACGAGGATGGAGCACAGCATGAGTGCTAAGGTGATGTAGCCGACGTTTTTAATAAAGGCCTGGCGATGATCTTCGATCAGCGAGGCTTTATCAATGGCGACAAATACATACCCCAGCAAGCGATGCGCGGCTTCGGTTGAAAACACTTTTACCATGGTGATGTCATGCGTGTTTTGTTGCATGACGACGGTATCTTGTTGCGGCAGTGTTTCGCTGATGTTGAAAGAGGTGCCGAGATTGGCGATGGCATGATTATCCGCATCGGCAATAATCAGCGATAAATAGGGTTCGCGGTTGAGCTGGCTGGCTTTGAGCAATCGGCCGATATAGTCCTGGCCATGCAACTCGGTTTGATTGTGTATCACCGCAGACAAGAATTTTGCGGTGGTCAGGGCATGCTGGCTGAGCTTGTCTTCTTCGCGTTGCAGTTGTTCCTTGAAGTCAAATAACAACAAAATACAGGATAACGCGAAAACCGGACCGATCACGAATAACAGTAATCTGGACTGGATACTTAAGTTTTGGAAGAAATGCATGGATTCCAGGGTGTCTGTTTATATTGAATCAGCAGGCGTATACACAGGCTGGCAGCATCGCCATAGATTTCGATTCATGACATCCCCCCAGAATTCGTGTATAAGTCGCAATGATTATAGCAGTAACAATTTTCCCGACTTGTAGCTTAAATGCGTCAAATTGTTAAGTTTTATTATCATCAACCTAGTGTATTTGTTTTCTCATGATACAGCAAATTTATATCACAGATTACCTGTCTGATGCCGCTGCCCAGCCCGTTGAGATGATTCAATCAATGATTGCGCAATGCCCGGTGTTGTTAAAAGCACAATGGAAAGTGAGCCCGTTGCCGCCGCTCAGCGCATTGTTCAATGCGCTGGCTGTGCGTGAAGATCAGCCATCTGGTGCGCCTGTGTCAGCCGTATTGTCTGCCCGGCAGACCTGGCCAACGCGCCCGCTATTTTGCTTGTTGCCAGTGCATCTCGGCATGCGACGTGATACGTTTAGCTTGCAGGCAGTGGTGCCTTTAGCCGCCGAGGTCTACGCCGCATTGACTGCGCGTTTACAAACACACTTTGCTGATGATTTCGTACTACAGCAAGATGCCAGTCGGCGATTTTGGTGGGTTCAGCCTGTGCGCGACATGCAGGCACAGTGCCAATGGCCACAGGATTGCCTGTATCAGCAGGCTTTTCAATGGCAACCGCAAGGGCCGGATGCTGCGGTGATCAGGCAGTGGGCCAATGAAATACAAATGCTGCTGCATCAGGCGGCGCATTCTGCTGAGATCAGTGCTTGGCCAGCGGAGTTAAACAGTTTATGGTTTGCCAGTGTCGGCGATATCCCAGCCTGGCAAGCGAATGTGGATGCGGTGGCGGGGCAGGGGGAAGTATTCGCCGGGCTGGAAGCCAGCGCATTGCCAGCCATCCGGCCATTATCCATGGCGGCGATGCTGGCTGATGCGCACATGCATCAGGCGCTTTGGATCGCAGACGCCTGGCAAACATGTGATTGGCCTGCGTTATCAAACGCCCTGCAAACAGGGCGTATTTCAGCGTTGAAGCTGGTGTTGCCATTTGCCGAGCGCAGCGTTGAGGTGCATTATAAAAAACAATTACGCTGGCAGTTTTGGCGAAAATCACCAGACCTGGAAACCTTATTACAACAACTTGAAGCAACGCTGATGAGAAGCAGCTAGCGGCTCGTTGTTGATGACTTAACGATAAACATAAGATGAAAATTCAGCAACGCGCTTATTCAGACACCACTTTTTCCGCCTTGCAAGCGCAAGGCTTGCCACCTTTATTGGCCAGGTTGCTGGCTGCGAGGGCGGTGACTGCTGAAGACTGGTCGCTGCAGGAAATGCCACATCTGCTCAAGCCGGATGCCTTGACTGGCGCAGCCGATATGGCAAAACAGCTGGCCGATGCGATTGCGCAAAAAAAACGTATTTTAATCGTCGGTGATTATGATGCAGATGGCGCCACAGCGACCTCAGTCGCCATGCGCGGTTTGCGTATGATGGGCGCGGTGGTCGATTTTCTGGTGCCTAACCGCTTTGAATATGGCTACGGCCTCACGCCTGAAATTGTGGCGCTGGCGGCACAGCAGCAACCAGATGTGATTCTCACTGTTGATAACGGCATCGCCAGTATTGATGGTGTAGCCGCGGCGAAAGCCCTGGGCTTGCAGGTGCTGATTACTGACCACCATTTGCCTGCGGAGCAAACACCGGCCGCCGATGGTATTGTTAACCCTAATCAGCGTGGATGTGACTTCCCCAGCAAGCACCTGGCAGGCGTAGGGGTGATGTTTTATGTGCTGATTGCCTTGCGTGCCGAGCTTAAGCAGCGTGGCCAGTTAAGCGATGATGGCGCCCATTTGGGCAGCCTGCTCGACCTGGTGGCTTTGGGCACCGTAGCTGACCTGGTAAAACTGGATGCTAATAACCGAATCCTGGTCAGGCAAGGCCTCAAACGTATCCGCCAGGGGCAGGCCAGCCCAGGCATCATGGCTATTCTAAAACTGGCCGGGCGTGACCCCTCGCAAGTCAATGCACAAGATTTGGGTTTTTATGTCGGGCCGCGCCTCAATGCGGCGGGCAGGCTGGATGATATGACCATAGGTATCCGCTGCCTGCTGGCAGAAACACCGCAAGAAGCGATGCAGTATGCGCAACAATTGCATGTGTTGAATGCAGAACGCAAGCAGATTGAAGCCGAGATGCAATGGGATGCCATGGCAGATCTGACGCAGGATTTTCGTGATGACCAATACACGATCAGCGTTTTTCAGCCGGATTGGCACCAGGGCGTCATCGGCATTCTCGCCTCGCGCATCAAAGAGCGGTTTCATCGGCCGGTGATTGCGTTTGCCGATGCCGGGGATGGCTTGATCAAGGGTTCTGGCCGCTCCATCGCCGGGTTGCATTTGCGTGATGCCCTGGATCTGGTCACCAAGCAGCAGCCTGACCTGATTATCAAGTTTGGTGGCCACGCCATGGCCGCCGGCCTCAGTATACGCGCCCACGATTTTGCCCGGTTTCAGCACACATTTGAGCAGGTAGTGCAAAGCCTGATTGATGCTGAAATTTTGCAGGAGGTGCTGGAAACAGACGGCGCATTGGCGGCGCAAGAGATGACCATGCAAACTGCAGAGGCGATCGCGCATCAGGTGTGGGGGCAGGGCTTTCCACAACCGGTGTTTTATGACACCTTTCAAGTACTGCAGCAAAAGGTGCTAGGTGAAAAGCACTTGAAGTTACGCCTGCAAAAACACAATCAGCAATTCGATGCCATTTATTTTCAGCATGCCGAGTTTTTGCCAGAGCAGGTCGATATTGCCTATGCCTTGCAGGTGAATGAGTTTAATGGCGCGCGCAATTTGCAATTGCAAGTTGTACACGCCGTGACTGCTTAAAGAGGTTGCCAGTGCGCACTCTAGCTGCTAATTGCATTTAGCCTTAGAGTGAATGCCCTAAATACGGTAAAATACAGCCTTCATTCAAGAGGTTAAGCATGGCTCGCCCATTTAAATCCCCTAAAGCCACTTCTGCGACACGTCCACCTAAAGCGCCACCAGCCGCCCCGGTAGAGACTGGTGACGATGAAGTGCCATCCGCATCGCGTTCCGGCCAGCGTTTACACAAATTGCTGGCACTGGCGGGCTTTGGCTCACGCCGCGATATGGAGACACTGATTGAAAGTGGCCGTATCACGATTAATGGCCAGGTGGCCCAAGTCGGTGCGGTGGTGGATGAGCATGACATCGTCCGCCTCGATAGCCGTATTCTACATCTGCCGTTTGAGGCTGAGCTGCCGCAAGTGTTGCTCTACCACAAGCCGGAAGGCGAACTGGTCAGCCAGGATGACCCTGAAGGCCGCGCGACGGTATTCGACAAGTTGCCACGCATTAAACAGGGTAAATGGATTGCCATTGGCCGCCTGGATATGAACACCAGCGGTTTGCTGATTTTTACCAACTCTGGCGAGCTGGCAAACTATTTCATGCATCCACGTTATGAAGTAGAGCGTGAATATGCGGTGCGTATTCTAGGGGAGCTTAACCCTGAGCAGATGTCGCAACTGACGCAAGGCATTGAGCTGGAAGATGGCCCGGCCAACTTTGAGAGCATTCATGCCAGCGGTGGCGAAGGTGCCAACAAGTGGTATCAAGTGGTGATTAAAGAAGGACGTAACCGCGAGGTGCGCCGTTTGTTCGAAGCTTTCCACTTGCCGGTTAGCCGCTTGATGCGTGTACGTTTTGGCCCGGTGGCACTGCCACCACGCCTCAAACGTGGCACCATGCTCAAACTGGAGCAAAAACAAGTGGTGGCCTTGCTGGAGTGGGCTGGCTTGCCTGTGCCGCGTAAACCACTCAAACAATTGAGTCCACACGACAAGGATCGCGCAACACGCGTATTTGTGCCTAAAGTGCGCAAACAACGCCGCAGCTTGCTGGAGACTGCCAATGCGCCCGCAACGGCAGAGCAGCGTCCGGCACGTGCGCCTACCGCTAACCGCCGTATTCGTCAGGATGCCGACTTAAAACAGGCTTCTATGCAAAATGCGCGCATTAATACCAATGCTAAAAAACGCAGCGATCGCGGCCGCGGATAAATATTTAGCGGATAAACATTCAAGAGAATTTTGAGCGTTGCCAATAAAAAAAGCACTTCTTAAAGAAGTGCTTTTTTATTAAGGGCATGGTCTACTCTGCGTCGTTAGGCTCGCCTTGCAATCCCGCTTCAAGCAAGTCTTCCTTGGTCAGCATAAACACAAATTGATCGCCTGCACTGGTATCCAGCCAGGTGAATGGCAAGTCCGGGTAAGCGTCATGCAACGCGTCACGGTTGTGACCAATTTCTACCACCAATATACCGCCATCATTTAAATACCCTGCTGCTTGTGTCAGCAGGGTATGTGTGTGGTCCAGCCCGGCAACGCCGCTGCCTAATGCCAGCTGCGGCTCCTGACGGTATTCAGCAGGCAGTTCTGCCATGCTGGGGGCATCCACGTAAGGCGGATTGCTGATGATCACATCGTATTTACGGCCTTTGAGCGCAGTAAACATATCTGATTGCACGGCCTGCACCTGATGCTCCAGCCCATAGCGCTTGATATTGATATTGCTGACATCTATCGCATCTGGCGAGATATCCACCACATCAATATGCGCGTTGGGGAAAGTTTCTGCCAGCAATACACCCAGGCAGCCGGAGCCGGTGCAGATGTCAGCCGCCGATTCTACCATTTCCGGAAACTCTACCCATGGTTGCAAGCCATCTTCCAGCAGTTCGGCAATAAATGAGCGCGGCACAATCACACGCTCATCTACGTAAAATTTAAAGCCACGCAACCAGGCTTCATTCACCAGGTAGGCAGTTGGCGTATGCTCGGTGACACGTTTTTCAATCAAGGTCGCCAGATGCTGGCTTTCTTCTATGGTCAAACGCGCATCGAAAAAGTTGTCCAGCGTATCATGTGGCAAATGCAGTGCACTCATCACCAGCCAGACGGCTTCGTCGTAGCTGTTATCGGTGCCATGGCCGTAAAAAATGTCAGAGTTTTCAAAACGGCTTACGGCATAACGTAGCCAGTCGCGAATAGTGTGTAAGTTGCTTGTCATATTATTTCAGTAACAATAGTTCCATGGTGCGTTTGTAGGTTTCTTTGAGCGGCTCAATGTCTGCTACTGCTACGCATTCGTTTAATTTATGGATAGTCGCGTTGAGTGGGCCGAATTCGATCACTTCTTTGCAAATGTCGGCAATAAAACGGCCATCCGAGGTGCCGCCGGTGGTGGATAGTTCCGGGGTCACGCCATAACTTTGCGTAATGGCCTGGCTAATGGCTTCGACCAGTTGGCCGCGTGGTGTGATATAGGATTGGTTATGTTCCCATTCCAGCGTGTAATCAAAACTGTGGCTATCTAAAATGGCATGTACACGTGAGCGCAGGCTTTGTTCCGAACTGCCTTGGCCATCCACTGCCGGGCAATAGCGAAAATTAAACAGGATTTCGACTTCGCCGGGCACGACATTCGTCGCGCCGGTGCCGCCATTCATGTTGGAGATTTGCCATGAGGTGGGCGGGAAGTATTCGTTGCCGTTGTCCCACACGGTTTCTACCATGTCTTTGATTGCGGGCGCGGCCAAATGAATCGGGTTTTTGACCAAATGCGGGTAGGCAATATGGCCCTGTATGCCTTTAACTGTGAGTTTGCCAGACAATGAACCGCGACGGCCGTTCTTGATCATGTCACCGACCAATTTGTTGCTGGTCGGTTCGCCAACGATACAGTAATCGAATGTTTCGCCACGTGCCTGCAAGGCTTCGACCACTTTGACCGTGCCTTCAATAGCAATGCCTTCTTCATCCGACGTAATCAGCAGGCCAATCGAGCCTGGGTGGTCAGGATGTGCTGCTACGAACTCTTCTATGCTGGTAATAAACGCCGCCAGTGAGGTTTTCATATCCGCCGCACCACGGGCGTACAGCATGCCGTCTTTAATCGTCGGCTCAAATGGCGGCGTATGCCATTGATCCAGCGGGCCTGTGGGGACGACGTCGGTGTGACCGGCAAACACGATCAGCGGGCCGGTCGTACCACGGCGGGCGTAAAAGTTATCTACCTGGCCAAAACGCATGCGCTCAATCTTGAATCCTAACGGCTCCAGGCGAGCAATCATGGTTTCCTGGCAGTCGGCATCTTCAGGCGTCAGCGAGCGGCGTTTCAGGAGGTCAATGGCAAGGTCCAGTGTTTTTGACATAGGCTTATTCTTTGGCAAATAGTTGGGCGTAGTCGGTTTCATTAAAACCGAGTGCAATAATCTTTTCGTTATTGACCACGACTGGGCGTTTGATAACAGAAGTTTTTTCCTGCATGAGCGTTTGTGCGCTGGCAGCGTCGACCACAGCGCTTTTCTCTGCCTCGCTCAAGTTACGCCAGGTCATGCCGCTACGGTTGACCAGTTTTTCCCATGGTTGTTGTTGCAACCAGGACTGTGCAGTGGCATCGTCCAGCCCCAGTTTTTTAAAGTCGTGAAATTCGTAAGCAACATCGTGTTGCGCCAGCCAGTCGCGGGCTTTTTTGACAGTATTGCAGTTAGGGATGCCGTATAGTTTCATGGCGGGGCTATCAGGTAAAAACCTTATTTTACCAGCCAGAGGTGGCTGCGTTGCAATTTATTGTTGCAGCAAAGGCGGTGTTAAAACAGGCTTTGTGTGGTCGACTTCAACTGTAATTCACTGAAGACATCAAACAGGAATTTCTGCTCCACAGGTTTTGAAAACAGGAAGCCTTGCATTTGGTCGCAGCCGATGCTGAGCAGGGCCTTGCGCTGGTCTTCGTCTTCCACGCCTTCTGCGACGACGTTTAAATCCAGCGCATGCGCCAGTTTGACAATCGCTTCTACAATCAGCAGCGCCGTATTAGAGGCCGCTACACCTTTGGTCAGGGTGCGGTCGAGTTTGACTTCGCTGATTTCCAGGTCTTGCAAGTGCGTGAGGCTGAAAGGATGCAGGCCAAAGTCATCCAGCGAGATTTTGAGGCCTTGCTGCTTAAAGTGGCGCAAGGTTTCTTTAAACTGCGCCTGATGATGAATGGCGTTGGTCTCGGATACTTCCAGAATCAGGTTACGCGCTTCGACCTCATGTTGCTCAAGAATCGACTGGATGAGCGAGCTGAGTTGTTTGTTGCGGAATTGCTGGTTAGACATATTGACCGAAATGCTCAGGTCTATGCCACGGTCACGTGCCTGTTTGATCGTGCTGCACGCTTGCGAAATGACCCAGGCATTGATTTCTTCAATCATGCCAAAGCGCTCTGCCGCCTCGATGAAATTGTTAGGCGAGAGCAAGCCACGCGTTGGGTGCTGCCAGCGCAATAGCGCTTCAGCGCCATGCACGATACGCGTCAGCGCATCGACTTTGGGTTGAAACAGCAACCTGAACTCTTGGTGTGTAATCGCTTGTTTGAGCTCTACGCGCGTTTGCTGCATTTCATCTGAGGCCTGCTCGATTTCAGCATCAAAGAAACGGTACTGGTTTTTGCCGTTTTCCTTGGCTTTATACATCGCTGCATCCGCGTTCAATTTGAGTTTTTGCAGGTTACCGTCCTGTGGGTACATCGAGACACCGATCGAGCAGGAAATTTCGATCACGTGGTCTTCAATAATAAAAATCTCGCGCAAGGCGTCGACGATGCGTTGTGTCACAGTCACCACGCTTTGGTGGTTTTCAATTTCGCTGAGGACGGCAATAAACTCATCGCCGCCGGCGCGTGCCACATAGTCGCAATTGCGAATGGCATTGCTGATACGCTTGGAAACTTCAATCAGCAGCAGGTCGCCGATATGGTGGCCAAACTGGTCGTTGACTGGCTTAAAGTGGTCAAGGTCGATATAGGCTAATGCCAGCGACTCACCATTGCGGTCACAGCGTTTGGCACTAATGATGAGGTGCTGGTTTAACGCGTCGCGGTTAGGCAGGTGTGTGAGTGGATCGTAGGCCAGAAACTTCTTGTTCACGGTTTGCGTGTTGCGGAATGTCAGTTTGCTTTGGGCAATATCCACATTGCGCTCATAGAAAATCACCAGGATAAATGAGGTGATAAACAGCAGCACCGGCACCAGCACCAGTAACAACATCAGGTAATTACCAGTCTGGTCCGTCGGCTGGCTGAGCAGCATATTGTTATGCACAATACTCAGGTTAATGGCGGTGTGCGAGGCAAGGAAGCCCAGGGCAATTTCGACCGAAAACATCCATTTCAGGCGCTGTAGGGCTTTGCCCTCGTAGCCTTTGAGCCAGAGGATGGTCACAATCGCCAGTGCTGAAGTCAGGCAAGCGAGAAAAAGGGCAAATAATGCGGTCCAGGTATCAATGTGGATATTGATGGCGCCCGCACTGATCTGGAAGAAATAGGAAAGCAGGTAGCCGCTGACACCTGCCGCCAAAGAGGCATAGAGCAAGTCGCGCAGGGGCAGTTTCTTTTTGTTGACGGTTTTGAGTAGAGACAGCGACAGCAGGTAAGCGCATAGCAGGCTGCCAATAAAGTCGACCGGATGCTGGGTGATTTTGGGGAAGTTATCCGCGGCGAGTTGGTAACCGGCATGCAGCAGGAAAATGCCACCAGCGGCAAGCGTAGAATACTTTTTAAGCAGGGCATCATGATCTTTGGCCGCGGCGTAACGCAGGTTATCCACGAGCTTAAATGCAAAAAAACATCCAATGACACTGGATGTGAAGAGCAGCAAAATAAGCATGTGAGTTGGGATCATAAAAGTTGCACGGTCATTGTGATTGTTAGTGGTGTGACTCTACTGCGTTTTGTTTCTTGCCTGCTAATTCTCCGTCCTATAACACTTTCAATAAAATAAAACGATGCTCGACAACCCTATATCGAAGATCGTTAGGTGAGAATCACTCTTAATATCGACCCGTCATCCACATAACTTGAGGGACGAGTCATTTTAACGCGTGATTCCCGGTATGCCTGGCGTTTAAGTCTTAAATGCCGCGCAATAATTCGTTGATGCCGACTTTACCCAAAGTTTTAGCATCGACTTTTTTCACGATCACTGCGCAGTACAAACTGTATTTGCCATCGCTGGAAGGCAGGTTGCCTGAAACGACGACTGAACCAGCAGGTACGCGGCCAAAGTGGACTTCACCTGTTTCGCGGTCATAAATTTTGGTTGATTGGCCAATATAGACGCCCATGGAGATGACGCAGTTATCTTCAACCACCACGCCTTCAACCACTTCTGAGCGCGCACCGACAAAGCAGTTATCGCCAATAATGGTTGGGCCTGCTTGTACTGGCTCCAGCACGCCTCCAATGCCTACGCCGCCGGACAAGTGCACGTTTTTACCAATTTGTGCGCAGGAACCTACGGTCGCCCAGGTGTCTACCATGGTGCCTTCACCAACATAAGCGCCGATGTTGACATAAGAAGGCATCAGTACTGCATTTTTAGCAATGAATGAGCCTTTACGCACGATGGCATTCGGCACGACGCGGAAGCCGCCTGCCTTGAAGTCTTCTTCAGTGTAGTTGGCAAATTTTGGATCCACTTTGTCAAAGTAGCGTGTCACGCCATCGTCCATCAAGTAGTTATCTTTCAGGCGGAAAGACAACAAAACAGCTTTTTTAAGCCATTGGTGGGTTTCCCATTGCTGTGTATCGCCAATGCGGGTGGCAACGCGCAATTTACCTGCATCCAGGTCATCCAGCACAGAAGCCACGGTGGCCTTGATATCGGCTGATGCATTCGCCGGGTTGATGTTGGCGCGGTCTTCAAAAGCCGCTTCAATGATGCTTTGACGTGGATCCATGATGTTCTCTTGTTCGATTAAATAATTCGGTTGAATAACAGTGAAACCCGAAATTTTAACCTAATTTTGGCGGGTCAGGGGCCGCGGATGACGGGCAGCCCCTGCCAACAGGTATTTATTTATTTTTGGCCGCGAGGTAAAGCGGCATCACTTTAGGTGTTAACGCTTGCAGGTCTTTGATGCGGTTCTCGCTGGAAGGGTGTGTGCTCAGGAACTCAGGCGGCGCCTCCTTGTTGGCGGCCATCATTTTTTTCCACAAGCTTACTGCGGCTTCAGGGTTGTAGCCCGCGCGTGCGGCCAGCTCCAGGCCCATGCGGTCAGCTTCGCGCTCTTGCTCGCGGCCATTCGGCAGTGAGAATAACAACTGGCCGCCCATACCTGCGCCTTGTGCCGCCATGCTACCGGCTGTGCCACCAATAACTGAAGCAAGGGCTTGCAGGCCGAACTGTTGTACATACGCTTGTGACATGCGTTCACGGCCATGCTCACGCAATGCATGCGCAATTTCGTGGCCAATCACAGCGGCCAGCTCATCGTCTGTGGCATTGAGCTTCTCGGCCAGGCCGGAAAACACCATGATTTTGCCGCCAGGCATGCAATAGGCATTAAGCTGGTCGTTCTTTTCGACATTGACTTCCCATTTCCATTTGGCGGCATCCGGCCTGAATACACCAACCTGGGCGATCAGGCGGTTGGAAATCGTCGTCACGCGATTCAATAATGGTTTATCAGCATTCAGTGTGCTTTTCTTTTGGGCGTCTTGCAGCGTTTGCGTATATGACTGCGCAGACATTTTATCTACCGTGGCAGACGGCAATAGCAGCAACTGGCTGCGTTGTACGCCAGAAACGCTGTTGTTGGTGGTGCTGGCACAGGCGGTGAGCAATGTGCACAGGACGGCGACTGAAATGGTTTTAAGATTGAACATGTTTTCCCCTCACTCGTTGCAACTATACAGTTATCGCATGGCTTGCCTGATCCGTTGACACTTTGGACGCAACTGGTCGCAAAATTACCTGGCAAACTAACAGGCGCATTTTACGCCCAGATGATTAACTTTAGTTTGCAAGCCTTTCAATTTAGATTTTAACTTGTGAGCCCAGTTCAACCACGCGGTTAGGCGGTAATTTAAATTGGTTGGTAATGGTTTCCGCGGTACGGAACAAGCCAATAAAAATCTTTTTGCGCCAGAAAGCCATGCCTGGTTTGTCTGAGGCAATCAGGCTTTCCTTACCGACAAAGAAGGAGGTGTCCATGGTGTCCAGGGTCAGTCCCAAAGGCTCGGTGAGTGCCAGATCTCTTGGCAAATCCGGTTCGTCCATATAGCCATAACGCAGGGTGACGCGGTAAAAACCGTAAGGCAGCACTTCTACCGCCACGCGCTCTTCCTGGCTGGTATAAGGGTAATCTTCAAAACGCACGGTCAGGATCACCATGGTTTCGTGCAACACCTTGTTGTGCTTGAGGTTGTGCAGCAGTGCGTGTGGTACACCGTCCGGGTTGGGCGTCATAAACACACCCGCGCCATTGACGCGTGCCGGCGGGTGCGCACCGATGGCTTGAATAAAGGGAATCAGTTCCATGGACTCTGATTTGAGGATGCCATATAACAACCTGCGGCCGGTTTTCCAGGTACGCATCAGGGTGAAAATAATCAGGCCTATCAGCAGCGGTACCCAGCCACCATCAGGAATTTTGAGAATGTTGGCGGCAAAGAAGGACAAATCAATGACCAGGAATACCGTAATCAGACAGGCTGTTTTCAGCTTGCTCCAGCCCCACAGGTGATGGAACACCACGGCGGCCAGCAGGGTAGTAATGACCATGTCGCCTGTCACCGCAATGCCGTAAGCGGCAGCCAAATCGCCAGAACTGCCAAAAATAATCACCAGGCCCATTACTGCGACCATCAGGCCCCAGTTCACGCGCGGCATATAAACTTGGCCTTCGGTTTTTTCTGAAGTGTGGGCAACGTGCATACGTGGGATAAAACCGAGTTGCAGTGCCTGGCGCGATACCGAAAACGCGCCGGTAATCACCGCTTGCGAGGCAATCACGGTTGCCAATGTGGCCAGAATGATCAAGGGGAACAAGGCCCAGTCTGGCGCCAGGTGATAAAACGGGTTTTGAATTGACTCTGGCTCAGCCAGGATCAGTGCGCCTTGTCCAAAATAGTTACAAATCAGGGCAGGTAACACAAACAGGAACCAGGCCAGTCGAATGGGCTTACGGCCAAAGTGACCCATGTCGGCGTAAAGCGCTTCGGCACCTGTGACCGCCAGTACCACCGCGCCTAGCGCAATAAAGGCAATTTTCGGTTGGGTATAAAAAAACAGGAAAGCGTAGGCGGGGCTCAGGGCTTTGAGGATTTCTGGATGGTGGTTGATATTCATCACACCGAGAATACCCAGCACGGCAAACCAGGTCAGCATCACCGGGCCAAAAAAAGCACCGACGACGGCGGTGCCTTTGCTTTGTGCCCAGAACAATACAAACAGCACGCACAGCGTAATTGGCACAATCCAGTTATCCAGCTGCGGTGCCGCGACTTCCAGCCCTTCCACTGCAGACAAGACCGAGATGGCTGGGGTAATCATGCCATCTGCATAAAACATGCAGGCGCCGACAATGCCCAGCATCATGATGCGTTTACGCTGTTCAGGCTCGCCACCGGCATAACGGCTGGCCAGTGACAGCAAGGCCATGATGCCGCCTTCACCGCGGTTGTCTGCCCGCATAATAAACGCAACATACTTGAAAGAAACAATGAGCAATAATGCCCAGGTGATCAATGACAAAATGCCGTAGACATTGTCTTGTGTTAGTAGCAGTGGGTGATGGCCGACTGCGAAGACTTCTTTCATGGTGTAAAGGGGACTGGTGCCAATATCCCCGAAAACGACGCCTAGCGCGGCGAGTGCCATGGTGTGGAGCGCCGTTTGCTGATTTTTTGTATGGTCCATTGTGTGAACA
>Ga0066488_100384_pt1 | contig 14119 bp, 10 predicted proteins | sample LakWasM130_HOW14_2_FD_59589 | JGI IMG/M metagenome (GOLD analysis project Ga0066488, IMG submission 59589) | Freshwater sediment methanotrophic microbial communities from Lake Washington under simulated oxygen tension - Sediment Metagenome 130_HOW14 | ecosystem: Environmental > Aquatic >...
GGGATTCGAACTCGCGACCCTCTGCTCCCAAAGCAGATGCGCTACCAGGCTGCGCTACGCCCCGACTAAGCCGGCCATTGTAGCCCGGATTTCAGCCCCGCCCGAAAAACAGTTTCAGCCCACCTCGATCAGGCGCCCCTGGGCGGTGATGAAGGCACTGCGTACCGGCTCGCCCGGCTGCAGCCGCTGCACCGCGGCACGGTAGACGCGCAGTTGCTCCAGATACTCGGGCTGGCGCTGTGGCGCATCGTTGAGCTTGTAGTCCAGCACCCACCATTCCGGCCGGCCGCCCCCGCCGCCCTCGCTGGCGCGTTGCACCAGACGGTCCAGCCGCAGGTCGGCGCCCTCGTGGCTCACCGGCACCTCGTTGCCGGCCCACAGCAGGGCCCCCGCATCGAAGAAGGGGGCGCAATCCGCACTGCCCAGGATCGCCTGCACCGCGCGCGCCAGGCGCTCGCTGCGCTTGGCGTCGAGGCCATACATCTGCGCCGCCGCGCCCAGCAGCGCTGGCAAGGCCTGACCCCGCGCCTGCCCTTGCCAATTGGGGCCGCTGGCCCATTCCAGCACCCGGTGCATGGCCTCTCCCAGGGCGGCCATCTCGTCCAGCTCGGCCGTCCGCACCACCAGCTCGGCAGGCTCGGGCGTGGCCGGCCGGGCCGCCGCGGGCGGCAGCTGGGGCAGCTCGAGCAGGCGGACCTCGGCGCTGCCCAGGTCGGCAGCGGCCGCTGCGGCAGGCACCCAGGCGGGCGCGAGCGCCTGCAGGCGAGCCCACCAACTGCCCGCCGGCCCGGCCTTGGCGGAACGGCTGCGGCTCAGCACCAGGCGCGCCTTGGCGCGCGTCATCGCCACATACAGGGCATTCAACTCCTCGCGCTGGCGTTCCCCCTGCTCGACGCGCATCAGCTCGGCCAGGGCCGGCGGCGGGCGGCTTTCCGAGCCGAGGAAGGCGACGCGCCGCGGCCAGGGTTGCTGCACCGGCCAGTCGACCAACAGGGTCGCATGATCGGCGCGCGCCGCCGCGGCATCGCTGTCCATCAGCACCACCACGCGGGCCTCCAGGCCCTTGGCGCCATGCACGGTCAACAGCTGCACGGCATCGGCCTCGCTGTAGGCCGGCAGGTTCAGCGCGCGCTGGCGCAGGGCCCGCACAAAGCCATAGACGGTGACATAACGCCCGCCGTCCAGGTCCAGCGCCAGGCCCAGCAGGGCCTGCAAGGCATGCAGGCGCGCGCGCCGCTCGCTGGGCGGCACGCGCGCCGCCACCCGGGCCAGCAGATCGCCCTCGTGCAGGATCTGGTCCAGCAGCTCCTGCGGCGTGCATTGCTGCACGCGCTCGCTCCAGGCCTGCAGCAGCCGGCGCGCGCGCTGCAGCGCCGGCTCCAGCGCCGCCTCGTCGGCGGCCAGCAAGGCCTGCCAGAAACTGCTGCGGACCCGCTCCTGATTCTCCTGCCCGCCCTCCACGTCCTCCACGTCCGGCACGGCCTCGCTGAGGCGGCGCACCGCACCGGCGGCGCGCGAGAGCTGCAACAGGCCCGCATCGCTGACATCGAACAGCGGGCTGCGCAGCGCGTGGGCGAGCGAGAGGTCATGCGCGGGCGAGGCCAGCGCATCCAGCAGGGCCAGCAGGTCGCGCACATCGGGCGCGTCCAGCAGGTTCTGTTCCTCGGGTGCCACATGCGGGATGCCCAGACCCTTGAGCGCCTGGGCCAGCACGCGCAGCGGCTCGCGCTTGCGCGCCAGCACGAAGACCTCGCCGGGCTTGAGGTCCTGGCCATGGATCAGCTCGGCCAGGGCCGCCGCAATATGCCCGGCCTCGGCGGCACGGCGCTGCAGCTCGGGCTCGTGACGCGCCTCGCGCAGGCTGGGGCGCCAGGCCGCGTCGGCCGGGGTGGCGCCGACGTCCGCATCGTCTGTATCCTCCGCGCCCCCCTCTTCCGCGTCCAGGCGCAGGAAGCCCTCCAACGCGTCGGCCGCGCCGACCTCGGTGGAGTGCGCGCGGAAGTTCTCGTACTCGCCCCGCCCTTGCGCCTCGGACAGGGCGGCATTCACCGCCGCCAGCACCACCGGCGCATTGCGGCGCGTGTGGTCGCAGGCCAGCACCGCGCCGCCCAGGCCATCGCGCACGAAGTCGCGCGCCGCCGCGAACACGCGCGGCTCGGCGCGCCGGAAGCGGTAAATGCTCTGCTTGGGATCGCCGACGATGAAGACCGACAACGGGCGCTGCCCGCTGCCGCCACCGCCCGCGCCGCCGTAACCGGACAGCCAGGCATAAAGGGCCTGCCACTGCAGCGGGCTGGTGTCCTGGAACTCATCGATCAGCAGATGGCGCAGCTGCGCGTCCAGGCGCTCCTGCACCCAGCCCGCCAGCTCGGCGTCGCCCAGCACGGCCAGGGCGCCGCGCTCCAGGTCGTTCATGTCCACCAGGCCGCGGCCGTGCTTGAGGCGATCGAAACTGGCAATCAGCTGCAGGCTCAGGCGCGCCAGGCGCTGATGCAGCGCACGTGCACGCTCCTGCTCCAGGCCGCGCAGCACCAGCTCGACCTCGTCGGCCAGGGCCGCTGCCAGCGGGCTGCTGGCCAGCGCCTTGACGGGCGTGTTCGATTTGGTCAGCAGCTTGCTGCGCACCAACTCGAACAGCTCGGCCGGCGCCAGCTGCGCGCTGAGCGCCTGCTCGATGGCGGTGGCGGCCTTGCGCATGGTCTCGTTGCGGCCCTGGCCGAGCTCGATCGCCAAGGCCTGCAGCTGCCCACGCAGCGCGGCAAACACCTCCAAGGGTGCGGCCGCGGCAAAGCGCGGCGATACCTCGGCCGCGCCACCCACACTCTCCATCAGCAGGCCCTGTGCCTGCGCCAGGCGCAGCTCCACGCGCTTGTCGAAGCCCGCCAGCAGCCAGCGCAGCACCGTGCTGCGCCCGCACTCGTCGATGAGGGCCTGGTAGTCCGCCAGCAGGTCGGCATCTGCAAGCACCTGCGCATGGAAGCCGCGCCAGATCTCGGGCATCAGCTCGCTCTCGTCCTCCAGCAACTGCAGCTCGGGCGCAATGCCCAGCTGCTGCAGCAGGGCCATTGGCGCGGCGCGTAGCAGCTGCGAGAACCAGGCGTGGAAGGTGCGTATTTCCACCGGCCGGCCGCCCTCCAGCAGGCGCTGCTGCAGGCCCTGCAGCGCCGGCGCGGCGGCGCGCGCCTCGGCCTCGGCCATGCCTCGCTGCATCAGCGCCTCGACGCGCTGCGCCTCGCTGCCGCGCGCGAATTCGGCCAGCCACTCGGCCAGGCGCTGGCGCATCTCGCCGGCAGCCTTGCGCGTGAAGGTGATGGCCACGATCTGCTGCGGCTCGACCCCGTCCAGCAAGGCGCGCAGGATGCGCGAAACCAGCATCCAGGTCTTGCCGGCGCCGGCACAGGCCTCGACCACCACACTGCGGCGCGGGTCGCAGGCGAGCTCGTAAAAGCGCTCGCGCGGCCGCAACTGACCGTCGATGGTGTAAGCGGCCTGCCGGCCCTCGTTCATAAGCATCTCCGCCGGCATCAGACCGCGCCCTCCCACCAATCGTCCTTGCGACACAGGCCGCGCACCGCGCAGAAGCCGCAGGCCTTGCCCTCCCCCAGCGCCGGCAGCGCCGCACCGGCCTGCAACTCGGCCAGGTCGGCCTCCAGGCCCTGGCGCAGCAGCTCGGCCGTCTGCGCCACCTCGGGGTGCTCGATCATCTGCAGGCCCTTGCTGTCGTCCAGCGCCAGATAGGCGGCGCCCAGCTGTGCCGGCTCGGCCCCATCCACGTCATCTTTCGCGTCATCGTCCGCGCACAGCAAGGCATAGACCGCCAGCTGCGTGTCCTCCAGCGGTCGCTTGAGCTTGGCCTTGAGGCCCTCCACCGAGCCGGTCTTGTAGTCCAGCAGCAGGCGCCGGCCGGGCTGGCCGTCGCGGCGGTCCAGCCGCCCCTGCAGGCTCAGCGCGCGCAGCGCCTCGTGCGTCCAGGGCTGGCACTCGCGCGCCTCTTCGCCGGCCTGGTAGCGCCAGCCCTCGGCCTCATGCGTGTCCAGCCAGGCCAGATAGCGCGGCAGCAGGCGCCGGAAGCTGGCGATATAGGGCAGGAATTCCGCCTCCGAAAGTCCCATGCGCGCGCGCTCGGCCTCGGCCGCGACCAGCAGGTCGGCCACGCGCGGAGCGCCGGCATCCTCGCCCTGCGCCAGCCGCTGCTGGTGGAAGCGGTACAGCACGGCATGCAGCCAGTTGCCATAGTCGCGCTTGTCCAGCTCCTCGCTGAGCTCGTCTTCCTCGCGCAGGCCCAGGATCTGCTGCGCGAAGAACTGGTAGGGGCAGTTTCTCAGCGCATCCAGACCGCTGGCGCTGAGGCGACGCGGCAGCTGGCCCGCGGCCAGGGCCTGGGCCCGGTGCGCGGGCTGGGCCTGCAGCGCGCGGCTGGGCCGCGCGTCGTCCCAGCGCGGCAGCGGCCCGAGGCCAGCGCGCTCGCGCGCGGCCGCCAGGCGCTCCAGCAAGGGGCTGGCCGCCAGCGGCTCGGCCCCGGCAAAAACGCAGCGCAGCAAGGTCAAGGCGGGCGCACGCAGCAGCTGCACGAAGCCGGCCGCCAATTGCGCGCGACGCGTCGCCTGCTCTGCCATACCCAGGCTGCGCAGCAGCCGATCCGGCAGCAGCACCGGCCCGGCGGCCACCGCGCCCAGGGTCTGCGCATCCGCGCCGGGCAGCACCACCGCGGCAAAGGGACGCAGCATGGCACGCGACAGCGGCGTGATCAGCACCTGCAAGTCCTGCGGCAGGGGCGGCACGAACTGCTGCGCCTCCAGCGTCTCGTTCACCCAGGCCAGGAAGTCGGCGCTGCCCAGCTGCGTGCCCTGCAGCGCCAGCTCGTGCGCGGAATCCGGCCAGGGCGCGCGCTGCAGCCACAGCGCCGCCAGCAATTGGCGCCCGCCGGGCTGCTCATCCAGCCAGGCGCTGGCCTGCAAGCGCTCCAGCAGCCAGCCCAGCTGCTCCAGCCATTGCGCCAGGCTGCGCTGTGCGGTGCCGGCGCGCAGCAGGGCCAACTGCTCCTGCGCCTCACGCCACAGTCCTGCGGCGGCGCCCTTGAGCTTGTCGGCCTGCACGGCGCCCGCTTGCACCCAGCCGAGGCGCCGGCATTGCGCCTCCAGCTGATCGACGGCGGCGGCGCCGCAGCGCTCGCGCAGGCTGCGGCCCAGCGCCCCCTTGAGCCACTGCAGCAACTCGTCCACCGCGGCGCGCGGCTGGGCGGCGCGCAGCAGCCCCATCAGCTGGGCGGCCTCGGGCGTGGTCGCCAGGGTCCAGCCCGTTTCATCGCCCAGGCGCACCGCTTGGCGCTCCAGCAGGGCGCGCACCCGACGCACCAGCACGCGGTCCTGCGCGATCAGGGCCACCGGCGCCTCGCGGCGCCCGAGATGTGCCAGCACGGCCGCGGCCGTGCACTGGGCCAATTCCTCGCGATCCTTGCAGACGGCTTCCCGCAACGCAGCCGGCGGTGCCTGCAGCTCCTCCAGGCTGGCGTCGGCATCCAGTAGCAGGCAGGCCACGCCCTGGGCTTCGGCCTCGCGCAGCAAGGCATCGCTGAGCGCATCGGCACCGCCGGCACGCAGCAGCAGCCAGGCGCTGGGGCGCAGCCCGAACAAGGCGTCCGCGGCCGGCACCCGGCCGTCGCTGGCGGCCCATTCCAGCGCCACCAGGCTCAGCGCCTGCTCCAGCTCGGCCGGGCCGCCCGGCAGCCCACCGTTCAGCCCGCCGTTCAGCAGGGCCTGGCGCGCCTGCGGCCAGAAGGCGGCGCGCCCGCCCGGCCCCAAGGTCTGGGCATGGCGGGCGAAGGCCTGCGCCGCTTCCACCAGATGCTGCAAGGCCAGCTGATAGGCGCGCGGATCGCGCTGGCGCAGGGCCTCGGCCCAACTCTGTCCAGCCAGCAGTTGGCGCGCGTTGAGGGCGTCGATGGCCGCGTCGAAGCTGATCTGCAGGCCTTGCGAGAGCGGGCTGGGGCCCAGCGACGAGGCCAGGCTGGTGGTGGTCTCGATGCGGGGCGGCCAGCTCGCCAGCCGCATCCAGGCCCGGCGGGCGGGCGCGAGATGCTGGGCAAAGGGCAGCAGCAGCACCGCGTCACGGCTGGCCAGCCCCTGTTCGGCGAGCCATTGTTCGCCCGCTTCGGCCACGCGCAGCCAGAATTGATCTGCCGCATGGCGCGCGTCCAGCGGCAAGCGCATCGTCTGCATGAAATCCCTCGGTCTTCGGATGGCCCGTGCGGCCCTTGAATCGCCCATCCGCCCGCAGGCCTGCAGGCTTTGTGTCAGAATCATTGTGCACTGATCTCAGACCTCGCCAGCCCGTGCAGATGGCGGCACGAGGTCAACCCTTCAGGCCCAGGCGGCCGTCCGGCCTGCCGACCAAGGACCCATCCATGAGCAGCGAACTGATCAAACACATTTCCGACGCGTCCTTCGAAGCCGACGTGATCCAAGCCGACAAGCCCGTGCTGGTGGATTACTGGGCCGAATGGTGCGGCCCCTGCAAGATGATCGCCCCCATCCTGGACGACGTGTCCAAGGAATATGGCGACCGCCTGCAGATCACCAAGATGAACGTCGACGAGAACCGCGAAGTGCCCGCCAAGTTCGGCATCCGCGGCATCCCGACGCTGATGCTGTTCAAGGGCGGCCAGCTCGCCGCCACCAAGGTCGGCGCCCTCTCCAAGGCCCAGTTGACGTCCTTCCTCGACGCTAACCTATAATCTCCTCAACTGCCGGGCGCGACTCATGCGAAGAGCGCCCGGCAGCAGACTAGCCACCACGCCCGGCCTCACCAGGTTTTGGCGCGTGGACTCGGCACCAAGCTCCCAAGTGTTTTGTTGACGTGCCCCTCGCGCAGATGCGCGAATCCATCGGGCACAGGGCTCTGGTTGCCGCAGTTTGTGTCCTGGGTTCTTGGCTGGCCCTGGACGACCCAACCGGGTTTCCCCCATGCATCTTTCTGAACTGAAAGCGCTTCACGTCTCCGCCCTCATCAAGATGGGCGAAGAGCTGGAGATCGACAACGTCGCACGCCTGCGCAAGCAGGAACTGATGTTCGCGATCATGAAGAAGCGCGCCAAGGCTGGCGAACAGGTCTTCGGCGACGGTGTGCTCGAAGTGCTGCCCGACGGCTTCGGCTTCCTGCGCTCGCCCGATGCCAGCTATATGGCCTCGACCGACGACATCTACCTCTCGCCCAGCCAGATCCGCCGCTTCAATCTGCACACCGGCGACATGATCGAAGGTGAGGTGCGCGTGCCCAAGGACGGCGAGCGCTACTTCGCCCTCGTCAAGGTGGACCGCGTCAACGAGCTGACGCCGGAGGAGAGCAAGCACAAGATCATGTTCGAGAACTTGACGCCCTTGTTCCCCAAGGAGCAGTTCAAGCTGGAACGCGAGATGAAGGGCGACGAGAACATCGTCGGCCGCATCATCGACCTGATCGCACCCATCGGCAAAGGCCAGCGCGCCCTGCTCGTCGCCCAGCCCAAGACCGGCAAGACGGTGATGATGCAGCAGCTCGCGCATGCCATCACCGCCAACCACCCCGACGCCCACCTGATGGTGCTGCTGGTGGACGAGCGCCCCGAGGAAGTGACCGAAATGCTGCGCACCGTGCGCGGCGAGGTCATCAGCTCGACCTTCGACGAGCCCGCTGCGCGCCACGTGCAGGTGGCCGAGATGGTGATCGAGCGCGCCAAGCGCCTGGTGGAGCTGAAGAAGGACGTGGTGATCCTGCTCGATTCGATCACCCGCCTGGCCCGCGCCTACAACAACGTGCTGCCCAGCTCCGGCAAGGTGCTGACCGGCGGTGTCGACGCCAACGCCCTGCAGCGCCCTAAGCGCTTCTTCGGCGCGGCGCGCAATGTCGAGGAAGGCGGCTCGCTGACCATCATCGGCACGGCCCTGATCGACACCGGCAGCCGCATGGACGAAGTGATCTACGAAGAGTTCAAGGGCACCGGCAACTGCGAAATCCATCTGGATCGCCGCATGGCCGAAAAGCGCGTCTACCCTTCGATCCTGATCAACAAGTCCGGCACACGCCGCGAAGAGCTGCTGCTCAAGCCCGAGATCCTGCAAAAGAGCTGGATCCTGCGCAAGCTGCTCTACAACATGGACGAGATCGAGGCGATGGAGTTCATCCTCGACAAGATGAAGGCCTCCAAGAACAACCACGACTTCTTCGACATGATGCGCCGAGGTGGCTGAGTCAAAAACATTGCTATAATTCGCGGTTTTCCGCTGTCGGAAAGTGCGCCACATGGTGTGGCCTGGCTCCCGGCACTGCAGCGAGAGGTTCTCCATGAAAGACGGCATTCACCCCAACTACCGCGAAGTGGCCTTCGTGGACCAATCCAACGGCTTCCAGTTCGTCACGCGTTCGACCGTGCAGACCAAGGACAGCGTGGAACTCGCGGACGGCCGTAAGCTGCCGCTGGTCAAGCTGGAAACCACCAGCGAATCGCACCCCTTCTACACCGGCCAGCAAAAGAGCATCGACAACCTGGGCGGCCGCGTGGAAAAGTTCCGCACCAAGTTCGCACGCCTCGGCATCAAGAAGTAAGACCAGCGTCGACTCGGGTCGATTCAACATCGACTTGCACAAAGGCAGCCTCGGCTGCCTTTTTTCATGGCGCCTTCATGGTGATTCAGGGTCCGGCTCAGGCATCATGCGGACCGCAACCCCAACGAACAGATCCGCGTGTGACCCTGCCCACCCCTGCCATCGTTCCCGAGCGCGGCGCCCAGCGCATCCCGCGCTGGATCCTGCTGTTGTTCTGCGCCGCCTATGTGTTGCCCGGCCTGGTGGGGCGCGGCCCCTGGCGCAATGCGGATCTGAGCGCCTTTGGCTTCATGGCCAGCGTGGCGCAGGGGCATGCGCCCTGGCATGTGCCGGCGATCGCGGGCATCCCGGCCGAAGGCGGTCTGCTGCCCTACTGGGTCGGCGCGCTGGCGATCAAGCTGCTGCCCTTTCTCTCCGCCGATCTGGCGGCCCGCCTTCCCTTCGGCATGGCGCTGGCGGGCGTGCTGGCCCTGGTCTGGTACGCCACCTTCCATCTGGCACGCACCGAGGCCGCCCAGCCGGTGGCCTTTGCCTTTGGCGGCGAGGCGCATGCCACCGACTATGCGCGCGCGCTCGCCGATGGCGCCCTGCTGGCCCTGATGGCCAGCCTCGGCCTGCTGCAACTAGGCCACGAGACCACGCCCGAAATCATGCAGCTGCTGGCCACGGCCCTGTATGCCTATGCGCTGGCGGCCGCGCCGTTCCGGCCGCGCAAGAGCCTGCTCACCAGCCTGGTGGCGCTGCCCATGCTGGCGATGAGCGGTGCGCCGGCCGTGGCCCTGGGCCTGGGCCTGGCGGGCGCGCTGGTATGCCGCGGCAGCCACTATGAAGCGGTGCGCAAGCTGCTGCCCTGGCTGCTGCTGTCCAGCGCCCTCGCCGCGCTGGCCGCCTGGCCGATGGAAGGCTGGGCCTGGCGCCTGCGTGCGCATTGGGCCTGGGAGCTGCTGCCGCGCTACCTCAGCCTGCTGGGCTGGTTCTGCTGGCCAGCCTGGCCCTTGGCGGCCTGGACGCTGTGGCGCTGGCGCGGCCACCTGACGCGCCGCCATATCCGCGTGCCCCTGGTGATCGCGGCCGTGCCCCTGCTCACCAGCCTGCTGATGAACGCCTCCGACCGCGCCATGATGCTGGCCCTGCCGCCCATGGCGGTGCTGGCGGCCTTTGCCCTGCCGACGCTGCGCCGCGGCGTCTCGGCGGCGATCGACTGGTTCTCGGTGTTCTTCTTCAGCGCCGTGGTACTGTTCATCTGGCTCTACTACCTGTCCATGCAGACGGGCTGGCCGGCCACGCCCCTGGCCAATATCCGCCGCCTCGCCGATGGCTTCGAACCGCAATGGAGCGCCGCCGCCCTCGCGCTGGCCCTGCTCGGCAGCATGGCCTGGCTGGCCCTGGTGCGCTGGCGCACCGCGCGCCACCAGCATGCGCTGTGGAAGAGCCTGGTGCTGCCCGCCGGCGGCGTGGCGCTGGGCTGGCTGCTGCTGATGACGCTGGGCCTGCCGCCGATCGACTATGCGCGCAGCAACCTGCCCCTGATGCAGCGCCTGGCCGCGCATCTGCCCAGGCAGGCGGGCTGCGTGGCGGCGCCCGGCCTGCCCCTGCATGTGCTGGCGGCGATGGAGTTCCAGGGCGGCTGGGCGGTTGACGCCAGCAAAGCGCTGGCGCAAAGCGATTGCGCCTATGCGGTCGTCAGCGTCGACACCGCCACCCGCGCCGACGCCAACTGGCAGGCGATCGGCACGGTGAAGCGCCCGACCGAGCGCAACGCCAGCCTGGTCGTGCTGGCACGCCAGGCCCAGCGCTGAAGCCTCAGCGGCCTGCGGGCGCCATCGCGGCCTCGGCGCCGATCGCCAGATCGTCGTTCAGCCGCACCCTTGCGGCCGGGAACACCAGCCGGAAGCGCGAACCGGCGCCCAGCTCGCTCTGGATGTCCAGTTCGCCGCCATGGCGTTGCAGCACATGCTTGACGATGGACAGGCCCAGGCCGGTGCCGCCGGTGTCGCGCGAGCGGCTGCCGTCCACGCGGTAGAAACGCTCGGTCAGGCGCGGCAGGTGCTCGCGCGCGATGCCCGGGCCGTTGTCGCTGACGCACAGCTCGCCCGAGCCATCCGCCTGGATGCGCCAGCCGAGCGTGATGGCACCGCCCTCCGGCGTGTAGCGCACCGCATTGCTAAGCAGATTGCTCACCGCGCTCAGCACCTCGGCCTCCACGCCGGCCAGCTCCGCATGCTGTTCGCCGGGCAGGGTCAGCTGATGGCGGCCCGCCGACAGCGCCAGCGCGTCGGCGCCCACGCGCGCCAGCAGCTTGTCCAGATTGATCCATTGATCGGCAGCCGGCCGCGGGCTGCCTTCCAGCTGGGCCAGGGTCAGCAGATCGCTCACCAGGCTCTGCATGCGATGGGTCTGCTGGCCCATCAGCTGCAGCACGCGGCGGCGCTCGGCCTCGGTGAGGTTGAGCGAACTCATGGTCTCGATGAAGCCGGCCAGCACCGTCAGCGGCGTGCGGATCTCGTGCGACACATTGGCGACGAAATCGCGCCGCATCGCCTCGGCGCGCTCGCGTTCGGTGACGTCCAGCGACAGCACCAGGCGCATGCCCTCGCCGTAGCCGCGCACGATCACCTGCAGGGTGGCACGACCGCGCGCATTCGTCAGGGTCAGGCCTTGCGCATACTGGCCCGATTGCAGATGCGCGACGAAGGACGGGTAGCGCACCAGGTTCGTGATGCGCTGCTGCCGGTCGCGCACCGGATCGAGCGAAAAGTGATCGGCCGCGACGCTGTTGCACCACAGGATATGGTCCTGCGCATCCAGCAAGAGCACGCCGTTGGGCGAGGCCTCGATGGCGGACAGGAACTGGTCGAGCTGCAGGCGCTCGCGCTGCAGCAGGCGCTCGCGGTCGCGCAGCGCGCGCTCGAAGCGGTAACCCAGCTCGCCCCAGAGCCCGGTGTCGCGCGGCGCCTCGCCGTCCTGCGCGCCGCGCAGCCATTGGATCAGGCGATGGGCGCGCACCGCGTCCAGCATCACCAGGGCGCCCACCGCCAGGGCCGCGCCCAGGAGATGCGAGAGCAGCGGAATCCCCAGCCACTGCCCGACCCACAGGCCCAGCAGTCCGCCCAGGGCGGCCACGATGGCCGAGACAATGATGCGAGGCAGCAGCCAGGTCACGGCGTGCTCAGGCCGACAGCGCGCCGGCCTGCTGCGTGAGCCGGTAACCGGCGCCGCGCACGGTCTCGATCATGCGCTGGCACTCGACCTTCTCGAGCGCCTCGCGCAGGCGCTTCACATGCACGTCCACCGTGCGCTCCTCGATGAAGACATGATCGCCCCAGACGCGGTCCAGCAGCTGCGAACGGCTGTGTACGCGCTCCGGGTGGGTCATGAAGAAGTGCAGCAGGCGGAACTCGGTGGGGCCGAGCTTCACTTCCACACCCTCGCGGCCGACGCGGCGCGTGCCCGGGTCCAGGCTCAGGCCGCCGACCTCGACCACGCTGTCCAGCGCCTCGGGCGCCTTGCGGCGCAGCACCGCGCGGATGCGCGCCAGCAGCTCGTTGGTGGAAAAGGGCTTGGTCAGGTAGTCGTCGGCGCCGGCATCAAGACCCGACACCTTGTCGGTCTCCTCGGCGCGCGCCGTCAGCATGATGATGGGCAGCTCGCGGGTGCGCGCCTGGCCACGCCATTGACGCGCCAGGGTCAGGCCCGACGCGCCGGGCAGCATCCAGTCCAGCACCACCAGATCGGGCAGCACCCGGTCCACTTCCAGCTGGGCCTGGTCGGCGCTGCCGGCCAGGGTCACGTCGAAACCTGCGTGGCGCAGGTTGATGGAGATCAGCTCGGCAATCGCCGATTCGTCTTCGACCACCAGTACACGACTCATGCGTTTCTCCTCTCCTCGCGGCGCGCTTCAGCGCACCATGTTCTCGACGGCGTCGGGCGTGTTGTGCCGCACGTCCGTGCCCTTGACCACGTAGATGATCACTTCGGCCAGGTTCTTGGCGTGGTCGCCCACGCGCTCGATCGCCTTGGCCACGAACACCAGATCGATGCTGGAGGAAATCGTGCGCGGGTCTTCCATCATGTAGGTGATGAGCTTGCGCATCAGGCCCTCGAATTCCTTGTCGATCTGGTCGTCCTGCTTCAGCACTTCCAGCGCACGCTCCACGTCCAGGCGCGCGAAGGCGTCCAGCGCCTTGCGCAGCTGCGCGATCGCCAGCTCGGCCTCGTAGGAGAGGTCCGACATCGGCAGGCGCAGCCGGCTCGAGATGCCCGAGTTCACCAGGCGCTGCACGGTGCGCGCGATGCGCGCGGCCTCGTCGCCCACGCGCTCGAGATTGGCAATCGTCTTGGAGACGGCGATCAGCAGGCGCAGATCGCGCGCGGTGGGCTGGCGGCGCGCGATGATGGTGGAGAGATCGCGGTCGATCTCCACTTCCATCTGGTTCACGCGCTCTTCCTGCTTGAGCACGGCATCGGCCAGCTCGTTGCTGTAGGTGGTGAGTGCCTCCACCGAATGCGCCACCTGGGCTTCGACGATGCCGCCCATTTCCAGCACACGCGTGGAGATGCCGCTGAGTTCGGCGTCGAACTGGGTCGAGAGATGCTTGTCAACCATGGGGTGATCCTCCTCTTGATTCAGCCGAAGCGGCCCGTGATGTAGTCTTCCGTGTCCTTGCGCTTGGGCTTCATGAAGAGCTCGGCGGTGGGGCCGAATTCGATCAGGTCGCCCAGGTACATATAGGCCGTGTAGTCCGAGCAGCGCGCCGCCTGCTGCATGTTGTGGGTCACGATGGCCACGGTGTAGTCGTTCTTGAGCTCGTGGATGAGCTCCTCGATCTTGCCGGTGGAGATCGGGTCCAGCGCCGAGCAGGGTTCGTCCAGCAGGAGCACCTCGGGCTTGATGGCGATGCCGCGCGCAATGCACAGGCGCTGCTGCTGGCCGCCGGAGAGACCCGAGCCGCTCTGGTTGAGCTTGTCCTTCACCTCGGTCCACAGCGCGGCCTTCTTCAGCGCCCACTCCACGCGCTCGTCCATCTCCACCCGCGGCAGGGTCTCGAACAGGCGCACGCCGAAAGCGATGTTGTCGTAGATCGACATCGGGAACGGGGTGGGCTTCTGGAACACCATGCCCACCTTGGCGCGCACCAGCGAGACATCCTCGCCGCTGGAGAGGATGTCATTGCCATCGAGCAAGATCTGACCCTCGGCGCGCTGCTCGGGGTAGAGCTCGAACATGCGGTTGAGCGTGCGCAGCAGCGTGGACTTGCCGCAACCCGAGGGGCCGATGAAGGCGGTGACCTTCTTCTCGGGGATGTCGAGGTTGATGCTCTTGAGGGCGTGGAAATTGCCGTAATAGAAATTCAGGTCGCGCACCGAGAGCTTGGCTTTCTCGCTCACGGGCAGGTCAACTTTGGCGTCCATGGTCGGGTCTCGCTTCAGTGCTTGTTCTTGAACAGGACGCGCGCCAGGATGTTCAGCAGCAGCACGCCCATGGTGATGAGGAACACCCCCGCCCAGGCCAGCTTCTGCCAGTTCTCGTAGGGGCTCA
>Ga0066488_100386_pt1 | contig 14024 bp, 16 predicted proteins | sample LakWasM130_HOW14_2_FD_59589 | JGI IMG/M metagenome (GOLD analysis project Ga0066488, IMG submission 59589) | Freshwater sediment methanotrophic microbial communities from Lake Washington under simulated oxygen tension - Sediment Metagenome 130_HOW14 | ecosystem: Environmental > Aquatic >...
ATATCGATGCGGAGGCTTGCGGCGGTATCGAAGGCTCTGTACAGTTGGATACATCAGGGCACACCCGAGCGAAAGCCGGGGTCGCAAAGCCTCCGGTCTACCATCCGGGCGGCGCTCCCACAGGGGCGCGGTTCGGGTAACGATAGCGGGGTTGCCAGACCTGAGTCTGCCGATCCACGTGCTGCGTGGGTCTGTGGGTGCTCTCGCCTGCCGGGCCACGCCAGTGGCCTGTTGTGACCTTTGCTGGCTTTCGCCAGGGCTTGCCGCCGACCTTCAGGGCCATTTGGGCTCGATTGGACCAGCGCATGAGCAAGCTTTATCGATTCCTTCTTCCTCCTGAACTGGCGCCACCTGGCGCGGGCCTGGCCCTGCGCGTCGGCGCGAGCTGAGCGCCGGGCGGCTCGTTGCCGCGTTCACGCATCCATCCTGAGCTGCAATTGCCGCGACGTCGGGCAAGGGGATGGGTTTGTCTTGAATATGGCAACGGAATGAATTGCTTGAGTTTTTCATGCCTGCGTCATGAATATCTGCTGCCATTTTTGTAATTGATATTTATATTGCGCTCATAAAAACAAGAAGGGCGAAACGGGAGTATCAAATGGGCTTGCATCTGCGTATTTAAGGTCGAGTTTTTGTCGGGTTTTCGGTTGTCATCGCCGAAGGCCGCGTCCAGTATTTCTGTTTGCTTGTCATTACTCCATGCTTGGGGGTAAGGCCTGCGTACGTCCTGAGTTTGTGTCGGGTACCGCCGAGGCGGCCCGCACTATATTGAAAAGGGGTATCCATGAGCGCCATCGCGATCACGCCAGCGGCCCTGTCGGCCGGCCACGGCGGCGCCATCGCACAGCCGGTGCAGGCCGAGTTGGCCCGCATCGAGCAGGATGCGCTGCGCCTGGCCTCGCCCATGACGGGCGGGGCCGGTGCGGCGGGCTTCGGCCACAGCCTGCAGCAGGCGCTGCATCAGGTGGATGGCAAGGAGCAGCAGGCCATCGAGCGCATGGGCGCGGTGGAGCGCGGCGAGAGCGACGACCTGGTGGGCGCGATGCTGGCCAGCCAGGACGCGAGCCTGTCCTTCTCGATGCTGATGCAGGTGCGCAACAAGCTGGTCGGCGCCATGGACGAGCTGATCAAGCTGCAGCTCTAAGCCCCGCAACGACCCCGCCATCCCCACCATGTTCAACACGCTCAAGTCCCGCCTGGGTTCCGCCTGGAACGCGCGCCCCGCCATGCCCGCCGGCCTGGCCAAGGGCCTGCTGCCGGTGCTGTCGCTGGCCGTGGCCGGCACCGCGCTGGCGCTGATGCTGATGTGGCGCGAGCAGGCCGCCTACAAGCCGGTGTTCGGCCAGCGCGAGCGCGTCGCCAACGGCGAGATGCTGGCGGTGCTGGACGCCGAGCACATCGCCTACCGCCTGCATCCCGAGACCGGCCAGGTGCTGGTGCCCGAGAGCGCGCTGGGCCGCGTGCGCATGCTGCTGGCCGCCAAGGGCGTGGTCGCCAAGCTGCCGGCCGGCATGGAGCTGATGGACAAGAACGACCCGCTGGGCGTGAGCCAGTTCGTGCAGGACGTGCGCTTCCGTCGCGGCCTGGAGGGCGAGCTGGCGCAATCGATGATGGCGCTGGACGCGGTGGAGGCGGCGCGCGTGCACCTGTCCATCGCCAAGTCCACCAGCTTTGTGCTCAACGACGGCCAGAAGAGCTCGGCCTCGGTGGTGCTGACGCTCAAGCCCGGCCGCAAGCTCAGCAACGAGCAGATCGCCGCCGCCATCAATCTGGTGGCCGGCAGCGTGGCCAGCCTGGAGCCGCAGCGCGTCAGCCTGGTGGACCAGGCCGGCAATCTGCTGTCGGCGCGCGTGGACCTGGCCGAGGGCTTCGAGGCCAACCAGGGTAACGAGGCGGCACAACGCTACCAGGACGAGGTGCGCCGCAATGTGCACGACCTGCTCGCCCCGGTGCTGGGCGAGGCCAACTACCGGCTCAGCGTCACCGCCGAGGTCGACAACGACCGCGTGCAGGAGACGCGCGAGCAGTACGGCGACGCACCGCGCCTCACCAACGAGGCGATGCGCGAAGAGAGCGACCGCGAGCGCATCGCCCTGGGCGTGCCGGGCTCGCTGAGCAACCGACCGGTGAATGGGGCGGCCAACGCGGCGGCCAATGGCGCCTCGGCACCGGAGGGCGACAACGGCGCCAGCGCGCACAAGAACGCCAGCACCCGCCAGTACGCCTACGACCGCAACATCACCCAGATCAAGCGCAGCCGCGGCCGGCTGGCGCGCCTGCATGTCGCGGTGCTGCTCAACAACGCCGCCGCGCCCGGCGCCGAAAGGCTCTGGAGCCCGGCCGAGCTGGCCAAGGTCGAGAAGCTGCTCAACAGCGGCCTGGGCATCAACAGCGAACGCGGCGACCAGCTCACCGTCTCGCCGATGGCCTTCCCGGCACCGCCGCAGCTCGAGCCCTGGTACCAGCAGCGCGACAACCTGGTGGATATGGGCGGCTGGGCCGTCTATGGCCTGGGCGCGCTGCTGGCTTACCTGCTGCTGGCGCGGCCGCTGCTGCGCCTGGCCCAGCAGCGCCTGGCACCCTCGAATGCCCTGCAGATGGTCGAGACCATGCCGCTGACCCCGCTGATGCCGGATGGCGCCACGCCGCCCCTGGCCGCCGCGCCGGGGCTGGCCCTGCCGGCTGCTGTGCCGGGCGCGGCCGCCGCACCCGCGCTGGCGGTGGTGCCGCTGCTGGAGAACTACGACTTGCCGCCCCCCGGTTCACCGGTGGATGTGTTGGTGGATCACCTCAAGGTGCTGGCGGCCAAGGAGCCCGAGCGCGTCGCCGAGGTGGTGAAACAGTGGGTGCAATATGGCCGAGGCAAGTGATCTGATGGCAGCGGCCGAGCCGGGTGCGCTGAGCGCCGTCGAGCGCGCCGCCATCGTGCTGCTGAGCATGGGCGAGGAGCCGGCCGCGGCGGTGCTGCGCTGCCTGTCGCGCGAGGAGCTGCTGGACGTGACCCAGGTGATGTCGCGCATGAGCGGCATCAAGGTCGATTCGGTGAAGACCGCGATCCAGCATTTCTTCGACGACTACCGCGAGCAGAGCGGTGTGCACGGCGCCTCGCGCTCCTACCTGAAGCGTTCGCTGGACCTGGCCCTGGGTGGCGACATCGCCAACAGCGTGCTGCACAACATCTATGGCGACGCGATCCGCCCCAAGATGCAGCGCCTGCAATGGGCCTCGCCCAAATGGCTGGCCGAGCACATCGCCTACGAGCATGTGCGTATGCAGGCGGTGTTCCTGGCCTTCCTGCCGCCGCATCTGGCCAGCGAGGTGATCGCCGCGCTGCCCGCCGAGGGCCGCGACCTGGTGCTGCTGAACGTGGCGCGCCTGCAGGAGGTGGACCGCGAGCTGCTGGTCGAGCTGGAGGAGCTGGTCGAGCGCTGCCTGGCCGGCCTGGGCCAGCAGAGCGCCAGCGTCGAGGGCGTGCGCCAGGTGGCCGAGATCCTCAACCGCCTGCCCGCCGACCGCCAGCAGATGGTGGAGCGCCTGCGCGCCCATGACCCCGATGTGATGGGCGAGATCGAACTCAGCATGTACGACTTCCTGGTGCTGTCGCGCCAGAGCGAGGCGGTGCTGACGCGCGTGATCGAGGAAGTGGCGCCCGAGCTCTGGGCGGTGGCCCTGAAGGGCGCCGAGGGCGCGGTGCGCAACGCCATCCTGGCCGCGATGCCGCGGCGCCAGGCGCAGAACTTCGAGGAACTGATACGCCGCAGCGGCCCGGTGCCGCTGTCGCGCGTCGAGCAGGCCCGTGCCGAGGTGATGGCCAGGGTCAAGGCCCTGGTGGATGCCGGCGAGATCGAGGTGCAGCTGTTTGCCGAGGCCACGGTCGAGTGATGAGCAAGCCCATGCGTCCGCACCGCTTCCCGCCCTTGGCCCAGCTGCAGGCCAGCCTGGCCCTGCCGGCCAGCTCGCCGGCGCAGTTGCAGGCCAGCCTGGCCCAGGGTTTCCAGGAAGGCCTGGCCAAGGGCTACGAGGAGGGCCATGCCAGCGGCCTACAGGCCGGCAGCGAGGCCGCGCAGGCCGAGGGCCGCGCGCAGGGCCTGGCGCTGGGGCGGCGCGAGGCGCTGGCGCGCTTCGAGTCGCTGGCCGTGCCGGTGGATGCGCTGCTGCGCGAGCTGAAGGCGCTGCAAGCCGAGGTGCAGGCGGCGGCGCGCAAGGAGGTGGTGGAGCTGGTCGAGAAGGTGGCGCGCCAGGTGATCCGCTGCGAGCTCACCCTGCAACCGGCCCAGCTGCTGGCCCTGGTGGACGAGACCCTGGCCGGCATGCCGGTGGCGCGCGATGGCGTCGAGGTCTTCCTCAACCCGGAGGATTTGCGGCGCCTGCAAGACCTGGCCCCCGAGCGTGCCGAGGCCTGGCGCCTGCTGCCCGATGCGACACTGGCGAGCGGCGAATGCCGGCTGCTGGCCGGCGGCCGCGAGGCCGATGCCGGCTGCGCCCAGCGCCTGGCGGCCTGCATGGCCCAGGTGCACAGCCAGCTGGTCGAGAGCGAAACCGAGCCGCAGGAGCAGGGCGCATGATCGCCGCCGCACTGCGTCGCGTCGAGCTGGGCGAGGTGCCGGTGGCCACGCCCACCGGCCGCCTGGTGGGCGCCTCCGGCCTGCTGCTGGAAAGCGCCGGTTGCGCGCTGCGCACCGGCCAACGCTGCATGATCGAGGCCGCCTCGGGCGAGTGGATCGCCGCCCAGGTGGTGGGCTTTCGCGAGCAGATCTCCTACCTCATGCCCTTCAAGAAGCCCGAGGGCCTGAGCACCGGCGCGCGCGTGCTGCCGGCGCCGGAGCGCGCCGGCCTGGCGATCGGGCCGTCCTGGCTGGGCCGCATCGTCAACGGCCTGGGCGAGCCCATCGATGGCCTGGGCCGCCTGGGCGGCGAGCATGCGCTGGCCAGCCAGCCGCCGCGCATCAATCCGCTCAAGAAGACCCCCGTGCACGAGCCGCTGGACGTGGGCGTGCGCGCCATCAACAGCATGCTGACGCTGGGCCGCGGCCAGCGCGTCGGCCTGATGGCCGGCAGCGGCGTGGGCAAGAGCGTGCTCTTGGGCCTGATCACGCGCCAGACCGTCGCCGATGTGGTGGTGGTGGGCCTGATCGGCGAGCGCGGCCGCGAGGTGCGCGAGTTCATCGACCTTTCGCTGGGCCGTGCCGGCCTGGCGCGCGCGGTGGTGGTGGTGGCGCCGGCCGACGAGTCGCCGCTGATGCGCTTGCGCGCCACCGAGCTGTGCCACAGCATCGCCGCGCATTACCGCGACCAGGGCCAGCATGTGCTGCTGCTGGTGGACTCGCTCACCCGCTATGCGATGGCGCGCCGCGAGGTGGCGCTGGCGCTGGGCGAGCCGCCCGCCACGCGCGGCTATCCGCCCTCGGTGTTCAGCCTGCTGCCCGAGCTGGTGGAGAGCGCCGGCAACGGCGAGCGCGCCGAGGGCAGCATGAGCGCCATCTACACCGTGCTGGCGGAGGGCGACGACCAGCAGGACCCGGTGGTGGACACCGCGCGCGCCATCCTCGATGGCCATATCGTGCTGAGCCGCGCGCTGGCCGAGCGCGGCCACTATCCCGCCATCGACATCGCCCAGTCCATCAGCCGCTGCATGGCCCTGGTGGCCGGCCGCGAGCACCAGGCCTGGGCGCGCCAGCTCAAGCAGCTGGCCGGGCGTTACGAGCAGGTGCGCGAGCTGATGCCGCTGGGCGCCTATGTGCCCGGCGCCGATCCGCTCACCGACCGTGCGGTGCAGCTGTTCCCGCGCATCGAGGCCTTTTTGCACCAGGGCGTCAACGAGGCCGCGCCGCTGCAGGACTGCCTGCAACAGCTGCAGGAGCTGCTGGCATGAACAAGACCGCGATGCAGCGCAGCCTGGACCTGATGCTGACCGTGCGCGAGCGCGAGCTGGAGCGCCGCGGCGCCGAGCTGGCGCGCAAGCAGGCCCTGGGCGAGCGCCTGCAGGCCAGCGTGCAGCGCCTGGATGCTCTGGCCGCCTCGCGTGGCCAGGGGGGCCTGGCCGCGGGCGCGCGCCTGGACGCCGGCCTGGCGCTGAACCAGGCCGCCTACCAGCAGGGCGTGCGCGACTTTGCCGACAGCCAGCGCCAGGAACTGGCGCTGCACGAGGCCGATACCGCGGCCACGCGCAGCGCCGTGCAGGCGCTCGCCTGCCGCCAGGAGGTGCTGGGCCAGGTGCTGAGCCAGAGCCTGGCGCAGAGCCGGCTGGCCGAGCAGCGCCGCGCCCAGAAGGGCCAGGACGAGCTGGCCGGCCAGGTGTGGCTGAGGGGGCGGACATGAGCGCAGCACCGCGCCGGCTTAAGCCCGGGGCCCTCCCGGTCGCCTTCTCCTTGGGTAGTCCCACCACCTATCCGCACGGAGTTCGCCATGGCTGATATCAACCCGACCTCGATGGCCCAGCAACTGGCCACCGCCTACACGCAATCGGCGCAGTCGCTGCTGGACGCCCAGAGCAAGAGCAGCAAGGCGACCGCGGCGGCGCTCAGCAAGCTGCAGGGCGCCCTGCAGGCCTTTGACGGCGCGCTGAAGAGCCTCTCCATCAAGCCCTCGCTGGCGCAGCTGAGCGCCACGCTGAGCAACCCGGCGATCGCCAACGCCAGCGTGTCGGCCAGCGCCAGCGCCGGCAGCTATCCGCTGTTCGTCGAGCAGACCGCCAGCAGCCAGCAGATCGCCTTCCAGGACCTGCCCGCGGTGCCGGTGGCGATGGGCGGCAGCATGGCGGTGCAGCTGGGCAATGGCGCCGCCTTCAATGTGGACCTGAACAGCGCCGACGCCGATGGCGACGGCACGCTCTCGCAGACCGAGATCGCACGCGCCATCAACCAGGCGCCCAACAACGCCGGCCTGGTCACCGCGATGGTGATGACCGCCGGCGGCGTGACGCAGCTGATGCTGTCCTCGGGCGTGAGCGGTGCCGCGGGCGGCGTCACGCTGGACACCAGCGGCCTGAACGCCGGCGACCTCAAGACCAAGCTCAGCGGCCCCAGCGTGGAACTGGCGCCGGCGCGCGATGCGGTGGTCTGGCTGGGCGCGCAGGGCAGCGGCGTGCGCATGCAGCAGAGCAGCAACAGCTTCACCGCCATCAGCGGCGTGACGCTGACCCTGCTGCAGGCCAACAAGCCCGGCGATGTGCCGGTGACCCTGAGCGTGGCCAAGGACGACGGCGCCACCACGGCGAATGTGAAGAGCTTCGTCGAAGCCTGGAACGGGCTCGAGAAGACGCTCGACGAGCTGACCTCGGTGGGCAGCGCCAAGGACGGCGTGGCCGCGGCCGCCTTTGCCTCGGATTCCGGCGTGCGCGCGCTGCGCGACCGCCTGGGCAATCTGCTGCGCCAGAGCTATGGCGGCCTGAGCCTGCGCGAGCTGGGCATCAGCGTGGACCGCAACGGCGCTTTGGCGCTCGACAGTGTGCGGCTCAACAAGACCCTGGCGGCCACCCCCGATGCGCTGGACAAGGTGTTCGGCAGCGCCGCCGCCGGCGCGGCCAGCGGCCTGATGGGCGATCTGAGCAAGCAGGTCGACCAGTGGACCAATCTCGGCAGCGGCCAGATCAAGCAGCGCCAGAGCTCGGTGCAGAGCATGCAGAAGGCGATCGGCCAGCGTCAGGCGCGGCTGGACGCGCAGTACCAGCAGTCCTACCAGCGCTACCTCAAGCAATTCACGCAGCTGCAGAACCTGCAGTCCCAGCTGGGCGATACCAGCAGCATGCTGGCCGGCTTGAGCGTCTAGCTCCCGGCCTTCCAACCCCTTCCCAGACCATGAGCCACGACGCCTATCAAAGCTACCAGACCGTCCATCTGCATGCCCAGACCGCCCAGGCCTCGCCGGTGCAGCTGGTGCTGATCCTGATGGACGGCCTGCTGGACGAACTGGCGCGCGCACGCGCCCACATCGAGGCGCGCCGCTACGAGCTGAAGGCGGCCAGCCTGGAGAAATGCGTCAGCATCATCAACGGCCTGTCCAGCGCGCTGGACCTGGACACCGGCGGCGAGGTGGTGGGCAATCTGGCGCGCCTTTACGACTACTGCGCCGAGCGCCTCTACCGCGCCGGCGTGGCCCTGGACGTGGACGTGATCGACGAGGTGGTGCGCCTGCTGAGCCAGCTGCGCGGCGGCTGGCAAGGGGTGCAGGCGCGTCATGCCTAAGCCCATCGATCGACATCAGCAGTTGCTCGCGCTGAGCGCGCGCCTGGGCCAGGCCGGCGGCGAGCAGGACTGGCTGGCGCTGGCCCGCATCGACCGCGAGCTGGCCGGCCAGCTCGCCGCCTGGCAGGGCGGCGCCGCATGGACGGCGGCCGAGCGCCAGGCCCTGGACGGCCTGCGCCTCCAGCATGGCCAGGCCAGCGCCCTGGTGCATGCCGAGCTCGCCCGCCTGGGCCAGCTCTTGCAGCAACTCACCGAGAACCGCGGCCGCTGGACGGCGTACGCCGAAAGCGCCGACTGGGAGGAAACACAATCATGAAGCCCGTGAGCACGCGCACCGAGCTGCCGGCCGGCCCACTCTTGCCGACCGCGGCTGCCCCGACCCAGGCCGCGCCGCTGGACGAGGCCGGCCAGCTGGCGCAGGACTTTGCCAGCGCGCTGGCTGCCATGGTGCCCGCCTTGCCCGTCTCGCCCGCCGCTCCCGAGCTGCAGGCCGACCCGGCCGGCGACCAACTGCGCGCCGAGCTGCAGGCCTTGCTGCGCATGCTGCAGCAGGGCCCGGCCGGCGAGCCGCCGGCCGCGGCCGACGCGGCCGCCAGCAGCGAGCGCGCGACCGAGGAACCCGCCACGCCGGCGCAGGACATGCCGGCGATGGATGGCCTGATGCTGGCGCTGCTGCCGAATGCTCAGCCGAGCGCTCAGCCGAGTGCCCCGCCGCCGGCCGAGCCAGCCAGCGCGCCGCCGGCGCATGCCTCCGCGATGCCGGAGGCCTCGCCGGCCATGGCCGTACCGACCGTGGCCGGCGCCGCGACCCTGCTGCAGCCCGCCATGCGGCCGGCCGCGCCCGCCACCGGCAGCGCGCCGGCACCGGCGCGCCAGCAGCCCGGCGTCGATGCCATTCCCCCGAGCGCCGGCCAGGCGCTGGCGGCGCGCTTTGCCGCCGTGCTGCAGGCCGCCGTGCCGGCCGCCAAGCTGGCGCAGGAGCCGGGCGCCAAGGCGGAGGCCAATGCGGCGCCCGCGCTGGACGCGAGCCTGGTCGCCAATGTGCAGGCCCCGGCGGCATGGGCCAAGCCCGCGGCGGTGGCCGCGCCGGCGGCCACGCTGGCGCTGCCGCAGGCCCTGCCCAGCCAGTGGCAGCAGCCGCTGCTGCTGGCCCTGGGCGACCGCCTGCAGCTGCAGATCGCGGCGCGCAGCGAACAGGCGGTGATACGCCTGGAGCCGCCGCTGCTGGGCCGGGTGGAGATCGCCATCCAGCAGCAGGGCGGCGAGCTGCAGGTGCGGCTGAGTGCCAGCCACCCCGAAGTGACGCGGCAGCTGCAGCACATCAGCGCCGAGCTGCGCCAGGAGCTGGCGCTGCGTCAGCCCGGTGAGGTGCAGGTGCAGGTCGCGCAGCGCGGCCTGGCCGAGCAGGACGCGCAGTCGGGGCGGCAGCAGCCTCAGGCCGAGGCCGATGCTGCACAGCGCCCCGGCCGCGCCCTGCATGAGGGCGGCGACGCGCTCGATACCGGCCCGCGCCCGTTTGCCCAGCGCCTGGGCGCCCAAATCCGCAAGGAGGACTGAGGATGTCCAAGATCAAGTTGATGCTGGCGCTGGCCCTGGCCGTGCTGCTGGCGGCCGGCAGCGCCGGTGGCGCGGTGTGGTGGAGCATGCGCGCGCCCCAGGCCAGCGCCAGCGAGCCGGTCGAGCCGCCGGCCAAGCCCGGCCCCGACTACAAATACGTCACGCTGGACAAGGTGCTGGTGATGCTGCGCGGCCGTGGCGGCGAGGCGATGGCGCATTACATGGCGGTCGACGTGGTGTTCAAGACCCTGCCCGAGCAGGAGAAGCGCACCAAGGAGCACCTGGCCCTGCTGCGCACCATCGCGGTGAAGGCGCTGGCCGGCTACAACATCGACAGCGCCAGCGCGCTCACCATCGAGCAGATCGCCGACGAGCTGAACCGCGCCTACCGCGAGGGCTATGGCGCCGAGCATCGCGAGCCGCCCTTTGCCGAAGCCCTGATCGGCAAGCTCATCATCGAGTGAGCGCAGCGCCATGCAGATGCAAGAAGCCTACGCCGAGCTGAACCAGGTGGCCCAAGCGGCCCTGGGTCCGGCCTACGAGCGCGACCAGCTGCGCCTGCATGCGCCCCTGGTCAAGCGCATCGTGCGCCAGCTCGGCAGCCAGGTCAGCGCCGCCATGGACCGCGAGGACATGGAGCAGGTGGGCCTGATGGGCTTGCTGGAGGCGCTGCGCCGCTACGGCCCGCCGGACGCCGGCTTTGCCGGCTTTGCCACGCTGCGCGTGCGCGGCGCCATCCTCGACGAGCTGCGCCGCCTCGACTGGCGGCCCCGCTCGGTGCGCCAGGACAGCCACAAGCTGCGCGATGCGCTGCGCGAGCTGCGCCGCCGCCTCGGCCACGAGCCCAGCGAGGCCGAGATCCTGCTGCATCTGAAGCTCAGCCCGCAGGACTACCAGGCCTATCTGCAAGCCGATGTGGCCGAGGAGATGGCGAGCTTCGACGAACTGGTGGAGGAGCTCAGCCACCTGCCCAGCGAGAGCCGTTCGCCGGAGGCGCTGCTGGTCGCGCGCCGCAGCATCGAGCAGGCGCTGGCGTGCCTGGACGAGCGCGAGCAGCGCGTCATTCAGCTCTATTACGAGTACGAGCTGAGCCTGAAGGAAATCGCCGCCGTGCTGGACCTCACCGAGGCCCGCGTGTCGCAGATCAACAAGGCCGCGCTGCTGAAGATGCGCACGCATCTGCAGCCGGCCTGAACGGAACACCCCACCATGCAGCCCTTCATCGGCATCCTCATCGTCCTGGCCTGCGTCTTCGGCGGCTTCATGCTGCACGGCGGCAACTTCGGCGTCATCTGGCAACCGGTGGAGCTGCTCATCATCGTCGGCGCCGGCGTCGGCTCGGTGGTGCTGGGCAATCCTCGCCATGTGCTCGGCGAGATGCTGCTGCAGCTGCGCAAGGTGATGACGCGCCGCCGCCCCGGCGAGGAGTTCCAGCGCCAGCTGCTGCTGCTGATGTACGAGCTGCTGCAGACCGCCGCCGGCGGCCTGAAGGCGTTGGACGCCCATGTCGAGGCACCGCACGAGAGCGTGCTGTTCAAGCGTTATCCCCTCATCCTGGCCGAGCCCAAGCTGCTGCACTTCATCGTCGACAACTTCCGCCTCATGGCGATGGGTAAGATCAATGCGCATGAGCTGGAGGGCGTGCTGGAGCAGGAGCTGGAGGCCATCCACGAGGAGATGGCCCAGCCCGCCAAGTCCCTGCACAAGATCGCCGAGGCCATGCCCGGCTTCGGCATCCTGGCCGCGGTGCTGGGCATCGTGATGGCGATGAACACGGTGGCCGAGGGCGCCGGTACCGCCGAGATCGCGGTGATGGTGGCGGCCGCCATGGTGGGCACCTTCATCGGCATCTTCTTCTGCTACGCGGTGCTGGACCCGCTGGCCAACATGATGAAGCAGCTCGTCAACGAGGAGCTGCAGGCGCTGGAGTCGGTCAAGGTGGTGCTGGTCACCCATGTGTCGGGCAAGCCGGCGCTGCTGGCCATCGACGCCGGCCGCCGCCTGGTGCAGCTCAATATCAAGCCCAGCTTCGCCCTGCTGGAGAGCTGGATCAACCAGATGCAGAGCGCCGGCGATCCCGATGCCACGCCGCGCCGTCGCGCCACCGATCGCATGCCGGGGGAACGCCAGGGCGAGCGTCAAGGAGAGCGCCGTGCCGCCTAAGCTGAGCGCCGTCGACGCGCACCAGACCGTCGTCAAGCGCGTCTCGCGCAAGCAGGACGACGAGACCCATGGCGGTGCCTGGAAGGTCGCCTTCGCCGACTTCTGCCTGGCGCTGATGTGCCTGTTCCTGGTGCTGTGGCTGCTGGCCTCGCGCAATTCCGAGCGCATGCAGCAGCTGCTCAAGACCGCCGGCGCCGACCTGATCGAGGAGGGCCAGGGCCTCAGCAGCTCGCTGGCCTCGGGCTCGCGCGGCAGCATGCTGGACCGCAACCCGGTGCCGGCGCATGGCGAGGTGCAAATGAAGGGCAAGTCCACGCAGAGCAGCAATACCGAGCAGCCCGATGCCGACCCGCGCCTGAGCAAGTCGCGCTACGAGTCGGCCGCCGACATGCGCGAGCTTTCGCGGCTGATCGAGCGCATCGCCGCCGAGGTCGGCCTGGCCAGCAATCTGCACAGCGCGATCACGCCGCAAGGCCTGCGCCTGATGCTGCACGACACCGAGGCGCAGGGCATGTTCGAGCGCGGCAGCGCCAGCCCCAGCGCCCGCATGCGCGAGCTGCTGCGCAAGCTCGGGCCGCTGTTCGCGCGCATGGAGAACCAGCTCATCATCGTCGGCCATACCGACGCCACCGCCTTCGCCGACCGCAGCGCCGGCGCCTTCACCAATGTGGCACTGTCCAACCAGCGCGCCATGAGCGCGCGCTACCAGCTGCTGGCCGGCGGCATGGCCGAGGAAACGGTGCTGCAGGTCAGCGGCATGGCCGATCGCGCGCTGCTGGATCCGGCCCATCCGCAGGCCGCCATCAACCGCCGCATCGAGCTGATGGTGTTGAGCAGCCAGCAGGCGCGCCAGCTCGGCGCCATGTACGGCATGCCGGCCGGCGGGCTGCAGGAGGCCGCCACGCCGGCGACCCTGCTGCAGCGCCTGCAAGGCCAGCTGGCGCCCTACCAGCCGGCCGCCGCCCGAGTCACGCCATGAGAACCAACAAGTCCCGAGGTGATCGCATGAGAGTCACAGCATCCAACCATCCGCTCGGCGGCCCGGCCGAAAGCCAGCCGGCCGGCGCACCGGCGCCGCTCGACCCGGTGGCCGCGCCCGCTGGCGCCGGCGCGGCCGCGGCGGTGCTGGTGTCCGACCTCATCCAGCCGGCCCAGCAGGCGCTGGCCGAGCTGCCCGAGATCGACCAGGCCAAGGTGGCGGCGCTGCGCGAGGCGCTGGCGCGCGGCGAGATCAGCTTCGACGCCGGCCGCCTGGCGGCCCTGATCCAGCGCTACCACGGGGGCCGCGGATGAACGGCACGCCGCACGAGGCCCTGCTGAACCTGCTGCGCGGCCTGCAGGCCGATCGCGTCGGCTATGCGAGCCTGCGCGGCCTGCTGGAGGCGCAGTTCCAGGGCGCGCTGCGCCACGATGCGGCGGCCCTGCTGAGCCTGGCCGAGCAGATCGGCGCCCAGGTGGGCGAGCTGGAGCAGCGCCGCGTCGAGCGCGGCGAGCTGCTGCTGCGCCTGCTGGGACGCGCGCAGCCGCCCAGCCTGGCGGCCCTGCTGCAGCGCCTGCCGGCCGGCCCGGGCGAGCGCCTGGCCGGCGTCTGGACCGAGCTGGAGCAGCAGATCCGCGACTGCAAGGCGCTCAACCAGCGCAACTGCACGCTCATCATCGAGCAGCATGGGCTGATGCAGCGCCTGCTGGGTCAGGAAGGGGAGCTCTATGCGCAGCCTTGAGCTCGGCGCCCTGGGGGCGCAGATCAGTGGCCAGATCGCCGCCGAAGCGGGTGCGCGACCGAGCGCCTCCGGCGCGCCATTCAGCGCGCTGTTCCGCCAGCTGCAAGGCGAGGTGCAACAGTTCATCGAACGCGGCGATGGCGCGAGCCCGGCCCAGGCCGGCGCGGCGCTGAGCCCGGAAGGCCGCTGGGGCCAGGCGCGCGCGCAGGCCGCCGCCGCGCGGCTCGAGGTGGAAGGCACCGAGGCCAGCCAGGCAGGCCAGGCCGCGCTGCCGGCGGACGGCGCCGCCTTCGTGCAGCGCATCGCGCCGCATGCCCAGGCCGCCGCGGCGCGCCTGGGCGTGGCGCCCGAGGTGCTGGCGGCGCAGGCGGCGCTGGAGTCGGGCTGGGGCCAGCAGGCG
>Ga0066488_100437_pt1 | contig 12483 bp, 11 predicted proteins | sample LakWasM130_HOW14_2_FD_59589 | JGI IMG/M metagenome (GOLD analysis project Ga0066488, IMG submission 59589) | Freshwater sediment methanotrophic microbial communities from Lake Washington under simulated oxygen tension - Sediment Metagenome 130_HOW14 | ecosystem: Environmental > Aquatic >...
GGTCTTGCCGGGCTTGATGCTGGGCTGGTTCAGCCCGGCAACCCCATCCATGCCATTGGGCAGTCGCTGGCCGTGCCAGTGAATGCTCGTGTGCTCAGGCAGCTTGTTGGTCACGAAGATGCGCACGCGGTCGCCTTCCACCACTTCGATGGTCGGTCCGGGAGATTGTCCGTTGTAGCCCCACAGATGTGCATTCATGCCGGGCGCGAGTTCACGAACCACCGGCTCGGCCACCAAGTGAAACTCCTTGACACCCTGGTTCATGCGCCAGGGCAAGGTCCATCCGTTCAGTGTGACGACCGGGTTGTAGGGGCGGCCACTATTTGGGACCAGCGGCGGCATCGTGTCCGGTCTGGACTGCATGACCGGTTCGGGCAGCGCGGCCATCGCAACACGGCTGACGGCTGCGGCCGACACAGCCGCGGTCAGTGCGCCGGCACCCTGGAAGAAACTACGTCGAGAAACCATTCTTGCTCGCTCCTGAATCAATGGGCGGGGCCGGCGCTGCCGGCCTGCGTTGTGGGCGCAGTGCCAGCTGACAAGCTGGGCTTGCCAATCAACGCCATGTCGAGATCGGCTTGCGCGACCCAGAAGTCGCACAAAGCCCTAATGGCGGCATTGACGGCGCTGATCTGCGAGCGGGCGTCGGCCAGCAGCTCAAACACGCTGATGAACATGCCGTTGTAGCGAAGCATGTTTTCGTCCGAAATGCGCTTGGCGGTGGGCACGACGTCGTCGCGGTAATGCCTGGCGATGTCATAGGACGAGCGATAGCCCAGATAGGCTTGGCGTACCTCGGAACGTGCTTCGACCGCAACTTGGGCCGCTCGCTGCACGCTTTGCATATAGATGGCCTCGGCCCGGGCGATCCGCGCGTCCCCCCAGTCGAATAGGGGAATTTCGAAACTGATTTCGTATCCCGTCTGGCGCGGCAACTCGTTGGAGCCGTTGCGCTGATAGCTGAGATCCAGTACGTTCACAAACCGGGTGATCTTGCTGAGCCCGAGACTCTTGGCCATCGCCTCCGTGTGCTGCTTTGCGGCTTGAACGTCCAGGCGCTGAGCAACAGCCTGTTGCTCCAGATCGGGGCGATCCTGCGGCTCTTGTGGCAAATCCGGAAGCCGGTCTGGCAAAGTAAAACTGGTTTGCTGCCCCCACAGCCCCAGCAGCCGGGTCAGGCGCTCGCGCGTTGAAACACGTGCTGCTTCGGCTCGCGCGGCGTTGAGCACGGCTTCAGAGAAGAAGCCATGTTCGCGCGCTTGCTGCAGCTTGCTCCAATTGCCCGCCTGTGCCAGACGCTTGGCGAGTTCGGCTCCGACGTCTGCGGTGTCGCGAACATCGCGCAAATAACGCGCCGTTTGCTCGGCGGCCACGGCCGCATAAAACGCCTTGCGAGACTCCGCAGCCAGAGACAACATCTCCATGGAGACGCTGCGTTGAACGGCGGCGAAGCGCCGGTTCTCCATCTGCCTGGTCAAGGGCAGAGCGATCAGGTGCGCCAAATCGAAGCTGAACGAGCGCTCGATTTCACGCTCGTCACCGCGCCGAAGCTTCGTGATCGAGAAGCCGGGATTGGGCAGACGGCTGGCCTGCACCAACTCGGCTTCGGCGATGCCGAGTTCCTGAAAGCTGGCTTGTAGCCCACGATTGTTGAGCAACGCAATTTGTACGGCGCTGTCGGCGCTCAAAGGCTCGGCCAGCAACTCGGCGACACGGACGACAACGGCGTCCTGTTCGGCCTCAGACGTCACCAATTGGACGGCCTTGCCCAGATGCTGCTCTGCCGCTTGCTGAACCGGTTTGAAGCCGCCCTCGCCGCTCAAGCTGGCGCAACCGGCAAGAACCAATGGCAGTGTCGCCAGACCCAAGCGGCACAGCTGCAACGCGGCCGGCCGCCGACGATCGAAAGTCTTTGTCGTCATGCCATGTCCTCAGTTCATCTTGTGTCCAGCGTGGTCGCCCGGTGTGGGCCCTGCTGACGGCCGAGTTGGGCCCGAAGCAGCGCCAGCGTCAGGCGTGGCGGCATCCGGTTGACGGGCTTCCTTGGCGTAAACGCGCCAACCACCTATACGTCCGACGTTGTCATTGCTATCTTTCCACGCAGCTACTTCGGCTTCGACATTGGGGCGATAGCCTTGCAGCGCAGAGCTGTAGACAAGAGGCGGTACGGCGGCCTTGGGGTCACTCACATCGCCGCGTTTGGACGACGGCGCTGATGACTGGGTTGCGGGTGCCGCAACTTGGGCAGCGACAGGCAGCGCCAAGGCTACATACGTAGCGACGAGCGCCACGCCCTTGGGAAGTAATTCCATAGATTTCTCACGAACAGACATGAACGGCGTTCACCGGCGTTCCGCGCGATCACGCGCGGATTCAGAGAACAGCTCTTGGCGGCTTGGCGCTCTGGAGGCGCCGCCGCAGGTCAGGCCGTGACGGTCCGCGGGGGGCGCTCGAGGCCGCCGATAGCGTCAACCGCGTTGCAGGCCGGAATCATTGCCACCACAGGCCCATGCTGGGGGATGACTTCCACGGCAAGTACGGAACTCGTGATTGCCGCTGCATTACAGCAAGACGCACAAGCGCTGCATTTGCCGGCATGAGCCGATTTGACCGCTTTCGCGTGAGGCACTAGCGATGTATCCGTCGAGCCATTGGCATCGCCGTGTGGCGAAACAGATTCGGCCAGATTCGCAGAGCCGACGTCGCGATCATGGGCGACGTGATCATGCACGGTCGTGCTTTGGTGATGAACAGGCACGCAAATCAGCATGGCTGGCGCAGCGTACCCTTGAATGGGCAGCGCAACGGCCAGCAGCCATGCCAACACGATCTGCAGAAACTTGCTCATTGTCAAAGTGTACGGCAGGCGGCAGTCAGCAGCGCGAGCGTGGTTGTTCAAGCATTTCAGGCTGCCCTCGTCTGGCGCCAGCTGCAGTTCAATGAGAACTTGGGCACGGCGACCAAGACAGAAGCAATGGCGTTGAAGCGGGGCATCAAGCAATCCTAAGGTTGAATAGACAGCAGACTGATGAGGTTGCCAAGGCACGATGGTCGCGCCACGGGAGTGACTTTAGAAATTTTGGCTAGACAAAAGACCGACCCAAACATTACGGTTTTGTCATCAGTCTATGAAGATGGGATCGTCATGAGCACGCTTGGCGGCGCCGGTGGGTGCCGGCTGTTTCGCGCCCACCGATTGGCAGCCCACTGCAAAGAAAGTCGGTTTCATCGGTCGGCAGGGCATGATCGTTTGTTTGACGGAGATCAAATTTCACGGTACCTGGAAGTCTGAACATGTGATCCAAGGCTCACTCAGTGGGCCGATCAGTGGAAACCTTCATGACCATGATTCTTCGACCATCATCTAAGCGGCGCCTTGCCGCTACGATGCTGTTCGTCTGGATCTTTGCGCTGCTTGCCGGTATTGCCAACGCCTGTGCTCTTGGTGAAGCTCATGGCGGTTTCGCGCCTCAGACTTCGCCAGAACACCAGCACGCCGATGTGGCGGACGCCCATAACCATGCCGACGCGCCCTTGCATAAGTCCGCGCCATCCTCCGGCACACCTTCCCCGGCCTGTCAGAAGTTTTGCGACGACGAGCGCTCGACGCTGAATCTACCCGTCAAGGCGCTGGGCGACACAGCCGACATGCTGCCACTGTTGTTGCTGCAGCCCACCACCCTAGCCTGGACGTCGGGAGACGACCCGGATGTGGACGCCCCCGACGCTCGGCTTCCGGTTCGGGAGACCGGCCCGCCTATCTCCATCCGCTTCTTGCGGCTGACTATCTAGCCATCTAGTTGAGCGCACCGGGGCCCCGTGCTCCGGAAGGCGCCGCACCTGCACGCCCAACAAAGCGCGTGCTGGATGGCGAGGCAGCACGCGTGCCCTCGACCGCCCCATTGGTCGTCCCCTCGCCGCAATCTCTCGGAGAACTCCATGAACAAGGTCGTCATGACTACCGTGGCCCTGCTCGTTGCCGCCGGTCTCGCTGCGGCACAGTCCCAGGATCAAGATCACAAGGCACACCATCCCGAGAGCGCGGCCTCGGTGCCATTGGCCAACGCACCCGCGAAGGCTGCCACAGCGCCGCCAGCGAAGGGCGCCGACATGGCCGCCAAGATGAAGGCAATGCAGGACATGCACCAAAAGATGATGGACGCCAAGACCCCCGCGGAGCGCCAAGCGCTGATGGGAGAGCACATGAAGGCCATGCAGAGTGGCATGGACATGATGAAGATGAACAGAAAAGGTATGTCGGCCGACCCCAAGGCGCGCATGGAGGCCATGGAGCAGCGCATGGAAATGATGCAGACGATGATGGAAATGATGATGGACCGGATGCCGGCCGTGCCCGCTCAGGGCAGCAATTAGGCCACTCACCTACGTCAGGAGATCATCATGGATCACAACCCGCAAAGCCCGCCATTCTGGCGCTCGCGTTTCGGCATCGGCTGGATCGTCATGGCGGCCGTGGCGGGCTGGTTCCTCTGGGAGGAGCACCGCGCCCATCTGCTTGGATTCCTGCCCTTTGCGTTTCTGTTGGCCTGTCCGTTGATGCATGTGTTCATGCATCGCGGACACCATCACGAAGGCAACCATCATCCTCATCGCGATGAGCACAAAGAAGGAGACAGACCATGACGCACGACGCACCCGCTTACGGTCTATGGTCGCTCGTGATCCTGAACTCGGCCGTGTTCCTGATGTTCGCGTTCAGCTTCTTCAAGCCTCAGACGGCACGGGACTGGCGCAGCTTCGGTGCCTTCGCTGCCTTCATCGTGGCACTGTTCGTCGAGATGTACGGCTTCCCGCTCACCATCTACCTATTGTCCGGCTGGCTTCAGACGCGCTATCCCGGGCTCGACCTGTTGAGCCACGACGCAGGCCACCTGTGGTCGACGCTGCTGGGCGAGAAGGGCGACCCCCATTTCGGCGCGCTGCACATTGCCAGCTACATCCTCCTGGGCGGCGGCTTCTGGCTGCTGTCGAGCGCCTGGCATGTGCTGTACTTTGCGCAACGCACCGCTCGACTGGCCACGACCGGCCCCTATGCTCGCATCCGCCATCCGCAGTACGTCGCCTTCGTGATGATCCTGCTGGGCTTCTTACTCCAGTGGCCCACGCTGCTGACACTGCTGATGTTCCCGATTCTCGTGCTCATGTACGGACGCCTTGCGGTCACGGAAGAGCGCGAAATGCGCAAACGCTTTGGGACTGAGTTCGACACCTACGCCGCGGCCACACCGCGCTTCTTTCCCGCACTGGGCGACCGCGGCTGGGCCAGCTAAGGTCCCCCACGGCCGAACTTTCGAGCCCGATCTACAAACTGTCGGTGCACCCACTACCTGAGGCCCCGCCATGTCCAAGAGGTACAACGAGCACGAGACGCCCGCGGCCAGGCAGGACGGTGCATGCCGAGCTTTCGCACTACGCCCAAGCCCTGACATCGTGTTCGAGTTCATCCACGACTGCTCCGAGGCCGGCCGCACGGCCCGCCGAAATCCCAAAGGACTTATCCCATGAAAACAAGCACCGTTGAAGTTGGCGAACTGGTCTCGAGCCTGAGCGCCGCCGGCGTGCAACGCCGGATCGCGGCCCTGCCGGGTGTTCACCATGTCGATGTCAACTACGTCGCCGGCAGCGCCTCCGTCCACTACGACGAGACCAAGACTTCGCTAGAGGACATCCGACGGCGCATCATCGAGTGCGGCTACCACTGCCGCGGCGCGATGTTGCCCGCGCACGTCTGCGCACCCGAGGTGCATGACGAAGCGCCCGGACACTCTGGCCACGAAGGCCATGCCGCGCATGCCACTCACGATCACGGCGCTCACGCCTCGACGCCGGCCACAACGAAGGTGCCGCCCTCCCCGTCGCATACGGGGCACGCAGCGCACGCTGGCCACGGCGGTGGCCCCTCCCACGAGATGAGCGACATGATGCATGACATGGGCCATGCGCCCGGCATGTCGATGCAGGACATGGCCAATGACATGCGCAACCGTTTCCTGGTCGCGCTGTTGTTCGCCGTTCCAGTGTTCCTCTACTCGCCAATGGGCAAGATGTTCGGCGACTTCGCGACGCCGTTCGGGATGGATCGCAACCTCTTCCTGTTCTTCGTCGCGACCGGCGCCATCGCCTATCCGGGCTGGCCCTTCTTCGTCGCCGGCTGGCGTGCGGCACGCAACAAGGTCGCAAACATGGCCACGCTGGTGGTGCTGTCCGTCGGTACCGGGTACGTGTTCAGCCTCGGCGCCACCTTCTTCTATGAAGGCGAGGTGTTCTACGAGGCAGCCTCCGTGCTGCTGGTGTTCATCCTGCTCGGTCATTGGTTGGAAATGCGCGCGCGCGCCGGCGCTTCTGACGCGATTCGCGCGCTGATGGATTTGGCGCCGCCGATGGCAACGGTGCTGCGCAACGGTGTCGAAACCAAGGTGCCGACTTCCGAGGTGCTGGTCGGTGAAACGGTGATCATCAAGCCGGGCGACAAGATCCCGGTAGACGGCAAGATCGTCGACGGCGCGTCGCAGGTCGATGAGTCGATGCTTACCGGCGAATCGATGCCGGTCAAGAAGGTGATTGGCGATGCGGTGATCGGCGCGACCATCAACAAGAGCGGTAGCTTCCGCTACCAGGCTACCAAGGTCGGCGCCGATACCGCTCTCGCACAGATCGTCAAGCTGGTCCAGGAGGCGCAGAACTCGAAGGCTCCGGGCCAGTTGCTCGCTGACCAGGCGTCGCAGTGGCTGGTGCTCGCGGCCATCGTCGTCGGTTTGGCGACTTTCGCGGTTTGGTTCTGGGTCCTTGGCCAGCCCCTGCTGTTCGCCCTTACGCTCACCATCACCGTCTTCGTCATCGCCTGCCCCGACGCGCTCGGGCTGGCGACCCCGATGGCGATCATGGTCGGCACCGGACTGGGTGCAATGAACGGCATCCTGTTCAAGAACGCTGCAGCGCTGGAGAACGCCACCAAGCTAACGGTGGTCGTGTTCGACAAGACCGGCACCCTGACCCTGGGCCAACCGGACGTCGTCGAGATGGTGCCGGCACCGGGTACAACGGAGGCGCAACTGCTGTCCACCGCAGCCGCGGTTGAAAAGTTCTCCGAGCATCCGCTCGCGCTTGCGGTTCTCAAGAGAGCTGGCCCTGATGCTCCGGAGACGGCCACCGCCTTCACCAACATCGATGGCCAGGGTGCACGAGCCAAGGTAGGCGAGGAGGTCGTGCTGCTCGGCAACCGCAAGTTGATGGAAGCCGAGGGGGTTAGCCTGGTTGAACTGGCGGCCGAGGCGGCCCGGCTGCAGGGCGGCGGACGCACGGTCGTTCATGTGGCACGCGGCGGACGTCTGGTCGGCCTTATCGCGATCGCCGACGCCGTGCGCCCGAGTTCCAAGGCCACGATCGCCAAGCTGCAGGAGCGTGGCGTCAAGGTGGCCATGATCACGGGCGACAACCAGGCTACCGCCGAGCGCATCGGCAAGGAGCTCGGCATCGACATCGTGCTGGCCGATGTGCTGCCAGGTCAGAAGGCCTCAAAGATCAAGGAGTTGCAGGCGCAGGGTCACAAGGTCGGCATGGTCGGCGACGGCATTAACGACGCCCCCGCACTCACCCAGGCCGATGTCGGCTTCGCCATCGGCGCCGGCACCGACGTGGCCATGGAAAGCGCACAAGTCGTGCTGATGAAGAGCGACCCATACGACGTCGTCGGTGCGATCGAGCTGTCGCGTGCGACGCTGCACAAGATGCACCAGAACCTGTGGTGGGCGGTGGGCTACAACGTGATTGCCTTCCCGCTCGCGGCGGGTGTGTTCTATCCGTTCACGCTGTCGCCCGAGGTCGCGGCGCTTTCAATGTCGGGCAGTTCGGCCATCGTCGCGATCAATGCCCTCATGCTGAAGCGCACCAAACTTGCGGGCATCCGCAGTCCACGCCCCGCATCTGCCGCGCGCCTGCCGGACGTGCAAGCCGCGGCAGCCTGAAGCGTGCGCGAGGTAGCAGCGATGAAGCGCCCGCACCACATCGAACAGCATCGGTCGCCGGCAGCGCTCGGGCTGGGGGCGTGGCAATTGGCATGGCTTGCGGCCGCGGTCTTCGTTGTCTCCGCGGGCTATGGCGCGCTGATGCCGCTGTTGCCGGCCTGGCTGGCACCGCTGATGGCTGCCGACGGTCTGCCCGCGGTCGCCCGTCACGTTGGCCTGCTCAGCGGCCTGTACGCTGCCGGCGTGTTGGTCGGTGCGCCGCTGTGGGGCCTGCTCTCGGATCGCTGGGGGCGGGGATGCATCCTGCTGCTCGGTCTGGTTGGGTATGTCGCCAGCCTGCTGCCTCTGTTGTGGCCCGAATGGATCGGGCTTGTCGGCATCTACGCGTCACGCGGGGCCACCGGTTTCTTCGTGGCGGCCGTCGTGCCCGTGGTCCCAGCGCTCGTCGCCGAGCACACGCCGCGAGACCGGCGCGCCCGCAGATTTGCGTGGCTCGGCGCCATGTCGTTGCTGGGCTTCCTGTTTGGACCGGGGCTCAATGCCGCCTCCGCGCAGCTGTCCGTCGTCCTCGCCAATGTCGGTGTCGGCACCTTCGATCCCACAGATCTCGTGATCGTGACCTCGGTGGCATTGGGCGCGCTGATGATGCTTGGACTGGCAGTCACCGTGCCGCGCGTCATGCCGGGCGCCCTCGAGGACGATGTGCAGCCTGCGACAGCTGATCGGAAGCGCACGATGGCGCTATGGGGACTGAACGGCACCGTCATGTTCGTGTTGTCCGGCTTCGAACTCGGCATCGTGCTGCAGGGGCAGCAGCACCCGACGCTGTCGTCGCGCGAGATCTCCCTGATGTTCGCGGAGTGCAGCCTCGTGATGCTCGGCGTCAACGCACTGCTGTTCTTCACCGGTTTGCTCGAGCGCACCGCCGGCCGCGGCATGTTGGCGGCGGGGTTGGTGCTCGCGATCGCCGGCTTGGCGATGCTGGCGCAGCACCACAGCGATGCCTGGATGTATGTCGGCGTCAGCTTCAGCGCTGCCGGCACCGGGCTCGTGTTGCCAACGCTCTCCTACCTAGCCGCCGGAGCCTCGAAGCGACGGCTTGGCGTCACGATGGGTGGGCTGGCTGCGGCTGCGGGCCTCGGCCAGGCGCTCGGCTCGGCGGCTGCCGGCTGGCTCTTTGGCGCGGTGGCCCAACTCAGCTTCGCGTGGCTTGCACTGCCCCTGCTTGCCACCCTGCTCACCTTGCTCGTACGACCTGGCTGGTGGTCCCTCGACAACTCAGCGCCGCAGTCGCCTCGTATCCCTTCCACCCATCTTCCCAAACGGTACCCCCAGGAGCCCTGACCATGCGCCACCTTCTCATCACCCTGTTCGCAACGCTAACGCTCGCCTTGTCCGGCTGCGGTTACAACACCTTCCAGTCCACCGACGAGCAGATCAAGGCCAGTTGGTCAGAGGTGCTGAACCAGTACCAACGCCGTGCTGACCTGATCCCGAACATCGTCGCCACCGTCAAAGGCGAGGCCAACTTCGAGCAAGAAACGCTGACCAAGGTGGTGGAGGCGCGCGCCAAGGCCACCGCGATCCAGGCTACGCCGGAGCTGGTCAACGACCCAGCAGCGTTCAACAAGTTCCAGGCGGCCCAGGGCGAACTCTCCAGCGCGCTATCGCGCTTGCTCGTCGTCACCGAGAACTACCCCAGCCTGAAAGCCAACCAGGGCTTCCAGGACCTGCGCGTCCAGCTCGAAGGCAGCGAGAACCGCATCACCGTGGCGCGCGGCCGCTATGTGAAGGCCGTGCAGGCCTACAACGTCGCGGTCCGCTCCTTCCCCAGCAATCTGACGGCGATGGTGTTCGGCTATGGCGTCAAGGCGAACTTCAGCGTCACTGACGAGGCAGCGTTGGCGGTTCCGCCGAAGGTCGATCTTGGCGGCATCGGCGCTTCGGGTGCCAAGAAGTGACAACCGCCCCCATCCCGACCGGTCGCTTCGTGCGCTGGCTCGCCGTCCTCTGGCTCCTGTGCTCGGCCACACTCGGCGCGGCCGCCCAGGATCTGGTCCCGGTGCCGCCTCTTAGAGATCGGGTGACCGACCTGACCGGTACGCTGACGGCACAGCAGAGCGCGGCGCTCGAGCAATCGTTGCGCACGTTCGAGGCTCGCAAGGGCACGCAGATCGCCGTGCTGATCGTGCCGACGACGCGGCCGGAGGCGATCGAACCCTTCGCGCTGCGCGTGGTCGAGCAATGGAAGCTGGGCCGCCGCAAGGTCGACGATGGCGCCCTGCTGCTCGTCGCGAAGGACGATCGCGCCGTACGGATCGAGGTCGGTTACGGCATCGAAGGCGCGCTGAACGACGCCACAGCAGCGCGCGTCATTGCAGAGGTCATCACGCCCCGCTTCCGGCAGGGCGACTTCTATGGAGGACTCGCGGCTGGCCTGGATCAGATCGTGCGGATTCTCGATGGCGAGGCCCTGCCACCGCCAACACGGCGCGGCGCGGCAGCCGCTGACGACGGCCTCGGACAAAACTGGCCGGTGCTGTTTATCGTCACGCTGGTGCTGGGTGGCGTGTTGCGACAGTTGCTCGGTCGATTGCCCGGGGCCCTGATGGTCGGCGGCGTGCTAGCCGCCGGCGCCTGGTTCGCGCTAGGCACCCTGGCCGTCGCGGCCACCGCGGGCCTGATTGGCTTCGCGGTAACGCTACTGGGCGTCGGCATGCGCGGCCATGGCGGCATGCACGGGTACGGCGGGCGCCGGGGCGGCGGCTTCGGCGGAGGTGGCGGTGGCTTTGGTGGCGGCGGCGCCTCCGGCAGGTGGTGAACATGGATATCGCAAGACTGCTCCGCCATTTCACGACGAGTTCGGCGCGCTTGCGCCGCACCTTCCCTGCCTCCGCGCTGCGGTCCATCGAGCAGGCGATCGCGACGAGTGAGGCCGCTCATGCGGGAGAGATCCGATTCGTCGTCGAAGGCGCGCTCGATGGCCTGCCACTGCTACGCGGCCAGACGGCGCGAGAACGCGCGATCGAGCTCTTCGCGCGTCTGCACGTATGGGATACCGAACACAACACCGGCGTGCTCATCTACGTGCTGCTGGCAGACCGGCGCGTCGAGATCGTCGCCGACCGGGGCATCCATGCCAAGGCCAGTGGCGAGGCCTGGTCTGCCATCTGCCGCGGCATGGAAACGCACTTTGTTGCGGGTGACTTCGGTCGCGGCGCGGTCCAGGGCGTCGAAGCCATCTCTCAGCTGTTGACGCGCCACTTCCCGCATACGCCCGTTGACCGCAACGAGTTGCCAGACGTACCGCTACTGCTCTGAACACACACCACGGGAGGACACCATGCAACTGCAATTCCTCGGCGCCACTGGCACCGTCACTGGTTCGAAGTACCTGCTGCGCCACGAGGGCGCGACGCTGCTCGTCGACTGCGGCCTGTTCCAGGGCTACAAGCAGCTGCGACTTCGCAACTGGGCACCAATGCCGGTGCCGGCCTCCGGCATCGATGCGATCGTACTGACCCACGCCCACATAGACCACAGCGGCTACGTGCCGCTGCTCGCGCGGCAGGGTTTCAAGGGCAAGGTCTATTGCTCAGAAGCGACCCATGATCTCTGCCGCATCCTGCTACCCGACAGCGGCCACCTGCAGGAGGAGGAAGCCGAATATGCCAACCGCCGCGGCTACTCCAAGCACAAGCCGGCGCTGCCGCTGTACACCCGCGAAGACGCCGAACGCTGCCTGAAGCAGTTCGTCCCCCTGTCCTACGGCACACCGTGGAGCCCTGCTCCCGGGCTGCAAGCACGCCTGGATCCATCCGGACACATGCTGGGGTCCGCCTTCGTGAAGATCGACGATGGTCGACGCTCGATCCTGTTCTCCGGCGACATCGGTAGACCGAACGACCTGGTGCTGGCAGCACCGGCACGCGTCCCCGGAGCCGACTACGCGGTGGTCGAGTCGACCTACGGTGACCGGCAGCACGAGGCGAGCGATCCACTGCTCAAACTCGGCGAGGTCATCAACCGAACCGCTGCGCGCGGCGGGGTTGTTGTGATCCCGGCGTTCGCCGTGGGCCGGGCGCAGAGCCTGATGTACGGCATCCATCTGCTCAAGCAGCGCGGCGTCATCCATCATCTGCCGGTCTACCTGGACAGCCCAATGGCCACCGACGCAACGCGCATCTATCACGCGCATCGCAGCGAGCACCGGCTCAGTCCGGAGGAGTGCGAGGGCATGTGCCACGCCGCGACGATCGTCAACAAGCCCGACGACTCGCGCGCACTGAGCGCACGACGCGGCCCGATGGTCATCATCTCGGCCAGCGGCATGGCCACCGGCGGGCGGGTCGTCCACCACCTGAAGGCCTTCGCGCCTGACCGCCGCAACACGATCCTGTTCGCGGGCTATCAGGCCGGTGGCACGCGTGGCGCGGCCATCCTGCAGGGTGCCACATCGGTACGGATCCACGGCGAGGACGTGCCGATTCGTGCCGAG
>Ga0066488_100455_pt1 | contig 11919 bp, 11 predicted proteins | sample LakWasM130_HOW14_2_FD_59589 | JGI IMG/M metagenome (GOLD analysis project Ga0066488, IMG submission 59589) | Freshwater sediment methanotrophic microbial communities from Lake Washington under simulated oxygen tension - Sediment Metagenome 130_HOW14 | ecosystem: Environmental > Aquatic >...
GGTCTCGGGGTTGCAGTTGACCATGATGGTCTCGTAACCGTCTTCGCGCATCGCCAGCGCCGCATGCACGCAGCAGTAGTCGAACTCGATGCCCTGGCCGATGCGGTTCGGGCCACCGCCCAGCACCATGATCTTCTTCTTGTCGGTGGGCTCGGCCTCGCACTCCTCGTCATAGGTGGAGTACATATAGGCCGTCTGGGTGGCGAACTCGGCCGCGCAGGTGTCCACGCGTTTGTAGACCGGGCGCACGCCCGCGGCCCAGCGCTTTTCACGCACCAGATGCTGGTTGGTAGCCAGAAGCTTGGCGATGCGCCGGTCGGAGAAGCCCTTGGTCTTGAGGAAACGCAGCTCCTCGGTCGAGAGGCTGTCCAGCGCACGGCCAGCGATGCTCTTCTCGATCTGCACCAGTTGCTCGATCTGGGCCAGGAACCAGGGGTCCACGGCGGTCTCGTCGAACACCTCTTGCAAGCTCATGCCGATGCGGAAGGCGTCCGCCAGGAAGAGGATGCGCTCGGGTCCGGCTTCGCCGATCTCCTGCACGATCTCTTCGCGATCGCTGCTGCGCTCGGTCAGGCCGTCGATCCCGGTCTCGAGGCCGCGCAAGGCCTTCTGGAAGCTTTCCTGGAAAGTCCGCCCCATCGCCATCACCTCGCCCACCGACTTCATCTGCGTGGTCAGGTGCGAGTCGGCCATCGGGAACTTCTCGAAGGCGAAGCGCGGGATCTTGGTGACCACATAGTCGATCGAGGGCTCGAAGGACGCCGGCGTCACACCACCGGTGATGTCGTTCTTCAGCTCATCCAGCGTGTAGCCCACCGCCAGCTTGGCGGCGATCTTGGCGATCGGGAAGCCGGTCGCCTTGGAGGCCAGCGCCGAGGAGCGCGAGACGCGCGGATTCATCTCGATCACCACCATGCGGCCGTCGCGCGGGTTGATGGAGAACTGCACGTTGGAGCCGCCGGTGTCCACACCGATCTCGCGCAGGATCGCGATCGAGGCATTGCGCAGCAGCTGGTATTCCTTGTCGCTGAGGGTCTGCGAGGGCGCCACGGTGATGGAGTCGCCGGTGTGGATGCCCATCGGGTCGAGGTTCTCGATCGAGCAGACGATGATGCAGTTGTCCGCCTTGTCGCGCACCACTTCCATCTCGTACTCCTTCCAGCCGATCAGCGATTCCTCGATCAGGAGCTCGTTGGTGGGCGAGAGGTCGAGGCCGCGCTTGCAGATCTCTTCGAATTCCTCGGGGTTGTAGGCGATGCCGCCACCCGTGCCGCCCAGCGTGAAGCTGGGGCGGATGACCATCGGAAAGCCGTCGCCGCCGATCTCGGCATGGATGCGCTTTTGCACGCCCCAGGCCTCTTCCAGCGAGTGCGCGATGCCCGACTTGGCCGAGTCCAGGCCGATCTTGGTCATCGCGTCCTTGAACTTGAGGCGGTCCTCGGCCTTCTCAATCGCCTTTTCGTTGGCGCCGATCATCTCGACCTGGTACTTCTCCAGCACGCCATGCTTGTGCAGATCCAGCGCGCAGTTCAGCGCGGTCTGGCCGCCCATGGTGGGCAGCACCGCATCCGGGCGCTCCTTGGCGATGATCTTCTCCACCACCTGCCAGGTGATGGGCTCGATATAGGTCACATCCGCCGTGTCCGGGTCGGTCATGATGGTCGCCGGATTGCTGTTGACCAGGATGACCTTGTAGCCTTCCTCGCGCAGGGCCTTGCAGGCCTGGGCGCCGGAATAGTCGAACTCACAGGCCTGGCCGATGATGATGGGGCCGGCGCCGATGATGAGGATGCTCTTGATGTCTGTGCGTTTTGCCATTTTGTGATCTCTACTCCATCCGTGCCGGGTCAGGCCTTGGCCATCAGACCGATGAAGCGGTCGAACAGATAAGCAATGTCATGCGGGCCGGGGCTGGCCTCGGGGTGGCCCTGGAAGCAGAAGGCCGGCTTGTCGGTGCGCGCCAGGCCCTGCAGGGTGCCGTCGAACAGGCTGACGTGCGTGGGGCGCAGGTTCGCGGGCAGCGAGTCGGCGTCCACCGCAAAGCCGTGGTTCTGGCTGGTGATGGAGACGCGGCCGTTGTCCAGATCCTTCACCGGATGGTTGGCGCCGTGGTGGCCGAACTTCATCTTGAAGGTCTTGGCGCCCGAGGCCAGCGCCATGATCTGGTGGCCCAGGCAGATACCGAAGGTCGGGACGCCGGCCTCGATCAGCTGTGCCGCCGCCTTGATGGCGTAATCGCAAGGCTCCGGATCGCCAGGGCCGTTGGACAGAAAGACGCCATCCGGCTCCAGATCAAACACTTCGGATGCGGGCGTCTGCGCCGGCACCACGGTGATCTTGCAGCCGCGCGAGGCCAGCATGCGCAGGATGTTGCGCTTCACGCCGAAGTCGTAGGCGACCACGTGGAAGCGCGGGTTGGCGAGCTCGCCATAGCCCTTGCCCAGGGTCCATTCGGTTTCGGTCCAGTTCAGGCGCTCACCGGTGCTCACCACCTTGGCCAGATCCTGGCCCGCCATACTGGGCGCGGCCTTGGCCTTGGCAATCGCGTCGGCGATATGGGCTTCGGTGATGGCTTCGCCGGCAGCCAGCGCCAGGATGCAGCCGTTCTGGGCGCCGGTGGTACGCAGCACGCGGGTCAGGCGACGGGTGTCGATGTTCGAGATCGCCACCGTGCCTTCGTCCTTCAGGTACTGGGCGAGGGTTCGGGTCTTGCGGAAGTTGGAGTCAAGGATGGGGGCTTCCTTGATGATCAGGCCAGCGGCAAAGATCTTCGTGGCCTCGACATCCTCGTCGTTGACGCCGTAGTTGCCGATGTGCGGATACGTGAGCGTCACGATCTGCCGGCAATAGCTGGGGTCGGTGAGGATTTCTTGGTAGCCGGTGAGCGAGGTGTTGAACACCACTTCGCCAACCGTGTGGCCAGCAGCGCCGAGAGAGCTGCCTTTGAAGACCGTGCCGTCTGCCAGGGCGAGGATCGCGGCAGGCGCCGCATTCATGAATTGAGGCAGGTCGGGCAGCACGGGTAACTCCGTTATTGTGCGCGCGCCCAGCTCTGCTCCTGTACCCACGGCAGATGCCATGGAAGAGCCTGAATCCGGTGGGGGAAACGGGGGAGTTTCGCTAGGTGCGGTGGGTTGCGGGTAAACCTGCTGAGTATACCCGACCAGGGTAATCACCGAGAAGATTTTGCGCAAAGAAACTCGGCGGGCTCGTCATGCCCGCCATCAGCCGCCCTGGCCCGGCCGCCTCAAGCCAAGGCCGCAATGCCCGCCTTGGCGATCTGCGCGTCCTCGATGGACTTCACGCCGCTGACACCCACCGCGCCCACGCAATGCCCATCCACCAGCACCGGCACACCGCCCTCCAGCAGGCCGTCGAGGCCCGGTGCGCTCAGGAAGGAGGTGCGGCCCTGGTTGATCATGTCCTCGTAGACCTTGGACTCGCGGCGTCCCAGCGCCGCGGTGCGCGCCTTGGCGGGTGCGATCTGGGCCGAGATGGCGGCCGCGCCGTCCAGGCGCTGTTGCCACAGCAGATGGCCACCGTCGTCAACGATGGCAATGCTCACCGCCCATTGGTTGGTCAGCGCCTCGGCTTCGGCAGCGGCGGCGATGCGCTTGACATCATCCAGGCAGAGATAAGGTTTAGTCTTCATGATCGGGCTTGAAATTGGAGTGGAAGCCGCCACTTTACCGACAGGCGCAGCTCGATTCGGTGGCCGCGGCGCAAAACTGTTGCGCGCGCGAAGCCGCCTAGAATTGCGCCACCCAAGGTCCGGAGGACTCCACGATGAACGACAGCTTGAATACCCACTACGGCACGACATTCGGTACCGGCCTGGCAGCCGATCGCCAGCGCGTGCTGCGCAACACCTACTGGCTGCTCGCCCTGTCCATGCTGCCCACCGTACTGGGCGCCTGGATTGGCGTCAGCACCGGCATCCTCGCCAGCATGGGCACAGGGATGAGCATGATCGTGTTCTTCGCCGGCGCCTATGGCCTGATGTTCGTGATCGAGAAGACCAAGGACTCCAGCACCGGCGTGGCCGCCCTGCTCGCCTTCACCTTCTTCATGGGCCTGATGCTCTCGCGCCTGCTGGCCGCGGTGCTGGGCTTCAAGAACGGCGGCTCGCTCATCATGACGGCCTTTGCCGGCACCGGCGCGATCTTCTTCGCCATGGCCAGCCTGGCCACCATGATCAAGCGCGACCTCTCCGGCATGGGCAAGTTCCTCTTCATCGGCGCCATCATCATCATGGTGGCCGGTATCGTGAATGCCTTCGTGCAATCCTCGGCGCTGATGCTGACCCTGCTGGTGCTGTGCATGGCGGTGTTCTCCGCCTTCATGCTCTATGACATCAAGCGCGTCGTCGATGGCGGCGAGACCAACTACATCAGTGCCACGCTGGCGATCTATCTGGACCTCTACAACGTGTTCCAGAGCCTGCTGTCGCTGCTGGGCATCTTCGGCGGCGAGCGCGAATAACGAGCCGCGCCAGCGCCAAGGATCAACGGGGCCAGCGGCCCCGTTTTTTTTCCGCTGCTATTTCAATCAGTCGCGCTCGAACACCGCGATCGACTCAACATGCGAGGTGTGCGGGAACATGTTCACCGCACCGGCCGACGTGCAGCGGTAGCCCGCCAGATTCACCAGCAAGCCGGCATCTCGCGCCAGCGTTGCCGGGTTGCAGCTGACATAGACGATGCGCCTGGGCGGCGTCCAGCCGGGCGCCAGCGTGGGATCCTGCACGACATCGGCCAGGGCCTTGGAGAGCGCAAACGCCCCCTCGCGCGGCGGATCCACCAGCCAGCGGTCCGATTGTCCATCGGCCACCAAGATCTCCGGCGTCATCTCGAACAGATTGCGCGCCACGAAAAGGGTCTTGTGGTCCAGCCCGTTGCGCTTGGCGTTCTCGCGCGAACGCGCCACCAGGGCCTCGCTGCCCTCGATGCCGAGCACATCGCGCGCCTGCGTGGCCAGCGGCAGGGTGAAGTTGCCCAGGCCGCAGAACCAGTCGATCACGCGCTCGCCCGGCTGCACCTGCAGCAGACGCAGGGCGCGCCCGACCAGCGCCGTGTTGATATGGTGGTTGACCTGGGTGAAATCGGTGGGCTTGAAGGGCATCACGATACCGAATTCCGGCAGCGTGTAGGCCAACTCGGGACCACCCTCGTCCAGCAGATGCACCGTGTCCGGCCCCTTGGGTTGCAGCCACCATTGCACGTCGTACTGTGCGGTGAAGGCGCGCAGGCGCGCCTTGTCCGCATCGCCCAAGGGCTCCAGATGGCGCAGCACCAGCGCGATCACCAGCGTGCCGCTGGACTCGCCAATGGCCAGCTCGATTTGCGGCAGCCGGTCGCGCTCGTCCATGCTGGCGATCAGCTCGCGCAGCGGCACCAGCATGTCGCTGACGCGCGGCGGCAGCACCTTGCAGACCTGCATGTCGGCCACATAGCGGCTCTTGCGCTCGTGGAAGCCCACCAGCACATGGCCCTTCTTGGCCACATAGCGCACCGACAGGCGCGCGCGATAGCGATAGCCCCAGGCCGGCCCCTCGATCGGGCGCAGCATCATTTCGGACTTGACCTTGCCGAGGTGCCAGAGGTTGTCCTCCAGCACACGCTGCTTCACCGCCACCTGCGAGGCCACATGCAGATGCTGCATCTTGCAGCCCCCGCAAGCGCCGGCATGCAGACCGAAGTTCGGGCAGCCGGGGCGCACGCGCTGCGAACTCTCGCGCCGCATCGCCACCATCGCGGCCTGCTCCCAGTTGTTCTTCTTGCGGCCGACCTGGACCTGGACCTCTTCACCGGGCAGGGCGCCCTCGATGAATACCACCTTGCCCTCTTCGTTGTGGGCCACACCTTGGGCTTCCAGGTCCAGCGATTCGACCTTGAGCCATTCAGATACTTGCGTCATGGGGCGGCATTATCCCAGCCCCGCGCCCGGCCTCACGGCCTCAGAAGATCGCGTCGCGGCTGATGCCGTGGCGCATCATGTTGCGCTTGAGCTTGTTGAGCGCCTCGATCTGGATCTGGCGGATGCGTTCGCGCGTGAGTCCGAGGCGGATGGCCAGCACATCCAGGGTCTCGGGCTCGCGGTCGGCCAGGCCATAGCGCCCCGCCAGCACCTCGCGCTCGCGATCGTTCAGCGCCGCCAGCCCATGGGCCAGCAACTCCTCCAACTCGTGGCTGAGCCGCAGGCCCATCGGATCCACGGCCTGCTCGTCGGCCACCAGATCCATCATCGACTCGCCGCCCTCACCGTTGCGGTCCACGGGCGAATCCAGCGAACTCGGCAGCTCGGCATAGGCCAGCAGCTCGGAAACCTCGCTGAGCGGCCGCCCCAGCGCCGCGGCCACCTCGTCGGCACGCACCTGGGCCTCGCCACCATTCTGGCTGGCCAGGGCCTCCAATGCGCGCCGCGCCTTCAGCACCTGGTTGAGCTCGCGCACGATGTGCACCGGCAGGCGCACCAGCCGCGCCTGATGCATCAACGCACGCTCGATGCTCTGGCGTATCCACCAACTCGCGTAGGTAGAAAAGCGGAAGCCGCGTTCGGGCTCGAACTTGCCGATCGCGTGCATAAGGCCGAGATTGCCCTCCTCGATGAGATCGCTCATCGGCAGGCCGCGGCCAAGGTAGTTCTTCGCAATGCTGACGACCAGCCGCAGGTTATGCTGGATCATCGCCTGGCGCGCCGCGAACTCGCCGGCACGCGCACGCACGGCCGTGTCGTATTCCTGTTGCGGTGTCAGCAGCGGCGTGCGGCGAATGTCGCGCAGATAGGCCTGCAGCGCATTGCCAAGTTCGACATCGGCACCATTCGTGATCGGCAGGCGCAGCGCCTGCACGTCATCGTCATCCGGCGCCGGCTTGGCGTCGGCATCAAACTCGGCCAGGTCGATGGGCGGCCGGGTCGGGCTGGTAGAGGCAACGCGATGCAGTGACATGACGCGGCGCCTCCATCCATCAACGGGCCGGCAAGAGCTTGGCCGGATCTATGGGCTTGCCCTGCTTGCGCACCTCGAAGTGCAGCTTGACCTGGTCCGCATCGCTGGAGCCCATTTCGGCAATCTTCTGGCCCTTGCGCACCGGCTGGTCTTCCTTCACCAGAAGGGTCTGGTTGTGGGCATACGCCGTCAGGTAAGTGGCGTTGTGCTTGATGATGATCATGTTGCCATAGCCTCGCAAACCAGATCCTGCATACATCACGCGGCCGTCGGCGGCGGCAAGCACAGCATCGCCGGCCTTGCCCGCAAAGGCAAGACCTTTGTTCTTGACCTCGTCGAAGCCCGTCAGAATGCCGCCAGCGGCAGGCCAACCGAACTGCGGCTCATCGTCCCCCTCCTTGGCCGCCGCCACGGCCGGCGCTGTCGACTGAGCGGGCGCAGCGGCGCTGGCCGCCGCCGATGCTGCACTTGCGGCAGCCGCAGCCGGCTTGCCGTCCAGTGGCTTGGTTTCGACCTTGGCCGAACTGACCGGACGGGCATTCACGCCCGCGGCATCCACCCCTGGCGCCACCACACGCAAGACCTGACCCACCTCGATCAGATTGGGATTCTCCAGGCCGTTCCACTTCACCAGATCACGCCAGCTCTGCCCGTTCTCCAGGGCGACGCGAATCAGGGTGTCGCCCGGCTTGACCGTGTAGTAACCGGGCTTGCCGGCGTTCTCGCTGCCGGCCGGCAGCTTGCCCTCAGGTGTCGTGCTCGCGGCCGTGGTCGGCGAAGGTGTGGCCGCCGGCTTGGCAGGCGCACCCACGGCACGCTCCTCGACGGGAGCGCGGTGGCTGGGCGAGGCACAGGCGGCCAGCAAAAGCACCAGCGCGCCGGCCGCCAGGGAGGTCCATCGACGATTCAAGATCTGTTGCATGCGCTCTCGATTGCAAAGGCTGAGGGGCAAGACTGAACCAGGGCCCGCGCGGGCTCGGTCAGCGGCCTACAAGACACCGGATTTTAGGGGCACGAAAAGCACCGACTCCTGCAGGCTTCGTATGAATTGGCTAACGCCGGCTTCCACCAGATGGTCCACCACCACCAGCACCTGGCCGCGCCCGCTGGGCGCCGTCATCGGCGCCACCAACCGGCCACCGGGGGCCAACTGGGCCAACCAAGCCGCAGGCAGATCGTCGCCACCGGCGGCGGCGATGATGCTGTCGTAAGGCGCCGCCGGCGCATGCCCCAGCATGCCGTCGCCATAGAGCAGGCGGATGTGCATCGCCTTAATGGCGGCGAGATTGACGCGGGCCTTGTCGTGCAGGGGCCGCAGCCGCTCGATCGACACCACCTGCCTGGCCAGTTGCGCCAGCACGGCCGCTTGATAGCCGCAGCCGGTGCCGATCTCCAGCGTCTTGCCCAGATGGCCGCGCTGCTGCGCGCCGGGCGCGGCCAGCATCAACTCGATCATGCGGCCCACCACCGATGGCTTCGAGATGGTCTGGCCATGCCCGATGGGCAGGCTGGTGTCCTCATAGGCCTGGGTTGCCAGTGCGGTGTCCACGAATTCGTGACGCGGCACTTGCGCCAGCGCGGCCAGCACCCGCTCATCACGCAGGCCATCGAGGCGCAGGCGCTGCACCATGCGCTGACGCACGCCGGCCGAATCCAGGCCAAGCCCGCTGGGCGTGGTCAGGCGCGCCGCATCGGCGGCGGCCTGCTGCAAATGCCGCTGCGGCATCAGCACCTCGCGCGCTACGCCGCCGCCAGCGCGGGCGCCGACCTTGTCGAGCGCCAGAGGAAAGCGCTTGCCGCGGGCTCCGGGCGAGTTCAAGTACGCGCTCCGCCGTTCGACGCCAGGCTGGCGCGCCAGGCAGGCAGCGCCGCATGATCGGTGAGATCAACCTGCAAGGGCGTGATGGAAACGGCGCCCGCCGCGGTCGCATGAAAGTCGGTGCCCTCGCCGGCCTCGCGCGCGTCGCCCGCCGGCCCGATCCAGTAGATGGGCTCGCCGCGCGGGCTCGATTGCTTGATCACCGGTTCGCTGGCATGGCGACGCCCAAGGCGCGTCACCAGGCGGGGCAGGTCCACGGCATCGGCGCGATTGGGGATGTTGACGTTCAAGAGGAAGGGTCGGCCCAGGCCTCCCGCCACCACCTGCTGGATCAGTTCGCGCGCCAGCGCGGCGGCGGCGTCCAATTCCCCCCAGCCCTTCTCCACCTGGGAAAACGCGATCGAGGGGATGCCGAACAGAAAGCCTTCGGTGGCCGCAGCCACGGTACCGGAGTACAGCGTGTCGTCGCCCATATTGGCGCCATTGTTGATGCCCGAGAGCACCAGATCCGGCTTGTAGTCCAGCAGCCCGGTCAGGGCCACGTGGACGCAGTCCGAGGGCGTGCCGTTCACGTAGCGGAAGCCGTTCGACGCGGTGAACACCGACAAGGGCCGCGTCAGCGTCAACGCATTCGAGGTGCCGCTGGCATTCTGCTCGGGGGCAATCACCTCGATCTGCCCCAGCCCTTCACAGGCTTTCACCAGGGCCTGGAGGCCGGGAGCCAAATAGCCGTCATCATTGGCGATCAGTATGCGCATGCGGCGCATTGTAGGCAGGCGCGGCGTCACCTGAGCGACCACCGGCGTTGCCGCGCCTGCCTATGATCCGCCGTCCCATCATCGAGGAGTGAGCCATGCAAGCTTGGTTGTGCGAGAACCCCACCGGCGTCGACGCCCTGCGCTGGACCGATATGCCCGCGCCCGAGCCACAAGCCGGTCAGCTGCGGATCGCCATCAAGGCCGCCAGCCTGAACTTTCCGGACCTGCTGATCATCCAGAACAAGTACCAGATGAAGCCGCCGCTGCCCTTCGTGCCGGGCACCGAATTCGCCGGCATCGTCGAGGCCGTTGGCGATGGCGTGAAGGGTTTCAAACCCGGCGATGCGGTGGCGGCCTTTGCCGGCACCGGCGGCTTCGCCACCCACGCCTGCATCCCCGCCGCATTGGCGATGCCACTGCCTCCGGGCTTTGCGTTCGCCGATGCCGCCGCCTTCATCTGCACCTATGCCACCAGCCATCACGCGCTGATGGATCGCGCGGCCCTGCAGACCGGCGAAACCGTGCTGATCCTGGGCGCCGCGGGCGGTGTCGGCACGGCCGCCATCCAGATCGCCAAGGCCGCGGGTGCCCGCGTCATCGCGGCCGCATCGAGCGACGAGAAATGCGCCCGCTGCATCGAACTGGGGGCCGACGCCAGCATCAACTACAGCAGCGCCAGCCTGCGCGACGAACTGAAGGCACTCACCGGCGGCAAGGGCCCCGATGTGATCTACGACCCGGTAGGCGGCAGCCTGGCCGAGCAAGCCTTCCGCTCCATCGCTTGGCGTGGTCGCTACCTGGTGGTGGGCTTTGCGCAGGGTGAGATCCCTGCCCTGCCCTTGAACCTGGCCCTGCTCAAGGGCGCCTCCATTGTGGGCGTCTTCTGGGGCGAATTCGCCAAGCGCGAACCCGAGCGCAATGCGCGCATGCTGGGCCAGTTGGCCGAGTGGTACGCGCGCGGCCTGGTGAAACCGGTGCTCGACCGGGTGCTGCCGATGACACAGCTGCCCGCAGCCTTCGAGCGCATGAGTTCGCGCCAGGTGGTGGGCAAACTTGTGGTTACCAACGACTGAACGCGGGCTGCCGGCGGGCGGGGGAGAATGACTTCGAAGCAACACCCCCTCCCTTCTTCACGGGGCATGCAAGCCTGGCCATGTGCGCTAGGATCCGGCAACCAGCTCAATCTCAGGCCATGGCAGTCAAAGTACTCATCATCGAAGACAACCCGGTCGCGCGCAGTTTTCTGTGCCGCGTGGTGCGCGAGAGCTTCAGTGATGCCATGGAAATCATCGAGGTCGGCGACCTGGAGGGCGCTCGCCGTCAGGTCGCCAAGCTGAACCACGAGAATTCAGAGCTCGGCTTCAAGCTGATTCTGGTGGACCTGGAGCTGCCGGATGGCAATGGCATGGAGTTCCTCGCCGAGCTGGTGGGCACACCGGCGGTGAAGATCGTGACCACGCTCTACTCCGACGACGACCACCTCTTCCCGGCACTGCAATGCGGCGCCGATGGCTATCTGCTCAAGGAAGACCGCTTCGAGGTGCTGGTGGAGGAATTGCAGCGCATCGTGCGCGGCCAACCGCCGTTGTCACCCGCGATCGCGCGCCGCCTGCTCTCGCATTTCCGCCCTGGTTCCACCGGCGACAGCGGGCCGATGGGCCTGAACTCCGGCTTTGGCAGCCTGTCTTCCAGTGCCGCGACCCACAGCAACCGCGGCGTGGTGTTGGACCCAGCACCGGAATGGGAGCGCCTGACGCCCCGTGAAAACGAAGTGCTGACCTATCTCAGCAAGGGCTTCACCATCAAGGAAATCTCCAACCTGATGGGCATCAAGTGGTTCACCGTGAACGACCACATCAAGTCGATCTACAAGAAACTGAACGTGTCGAGCCGCGCCGAGGCCGCCGTTCTGGCCAGCAAGCAAGGCTTGGTCTAAAGGCGCTCGCCCGACCCATCGGCCTGCGCCTGCAGGACCACCCCCTCGGTCTGCGCCATGTGCGCATCTTGCCGCCCCTCATGCGGATCGAAGGCGCCACCGCACAGTCCCAGCAGCGTCACCACCGCAATCAAGCTGATCCAGTTCTGCGGATCCTTGGCCAAGCTCGCCAGGGAGATCAGTTTGCCCAGTTTCACTCGCACTTGCATCATGTCGCTCCAACGCTAGAGCGGGCCGGCAGCCCACTCGACTTGCCAGGCGGCAAGCATGGATACGAATGTACTGTATAAATATACAGTCACGCAAGTCCGCAAATTGAGGCGCTGAAACCGCCAATGCAAAAGACCCCGGGGCTTGCGCCGCGGGGTCTTTGAATTATTTGGGGTGGCTGATGGGACTCGAACCCACGACAACAGGAATCACAATCCTGGACTCTACCAACTGAGCTACAGCCACC